>OJMK01000183.1_pt1 | contig 73095 bp, 71 predicted proteins | sample 1597201 | NCBI WGS metagenome assembly OJMK01 (sample SAMEA2452125, study PRJEB22498) | human gut metagenome | reverse complement strand
ACTGCTGCCTCCCGTAGGAGTTTGGGCCGTGTCTCAGTCCCAATGTGGCCGTTCACTCTCTCAAGCCGGCTACTGATCGTCGCCTTGGTAAGCCGTTACCTTACCAACTAGCTAATCAGACGCGGGTCCATCTCATAGCGATAAATCTTTCAAGAAGAAAACATGCGAATTCTTCTTACTATGCGGTATTAGCAGTCGTTTCCAACTGTTGTCCCCCTCTATGAGGCAGGTTACCCACGCGTTACTCACCCGTCCGCCACTCAGTCACCTCAAATGAATCAATCTACAGCAAGCTGTGTCAATCTTCGGGAGAGGTGCTTCGTTCGACTTGCATGTGTTAAGCACGCCGCCAGCGTTCATCCTGAGCCAGGATCAAACTCTCATGTTAAAGTTTGCATCGCTCAGAAATTAGCTTGGCTAATTATCCTGTTCGATTACTGTTGTTTCGTTCGAAACGAATTGAATCGGGTTTTGGTTTCATTCTTATCGAATGTCCTTGTCCGAAAAATTATTTTTATAATTTTTCAAGGTTGTTTCACTGTTCAATTATCAAGGTTCTTGGAATCTTTTTTGATTCCGTTTGCTGTGCGCTTTACTGCGTCAGCGAATACTATCTTATCAAATATGTTTGTACTTGTCAACACTTTTTTTCAATTTTTTTAAAAAAATTACAAAATGTTTTTTTAGCACAATATCTTGATATTTTTTGTCTAATGAGACACAAGAAAACCAATTCTTAAATGTTCTCTCAGACACAAAGACAACCCTGTAAATAACAGGATTGTCTGAACGGAGAAGGAGGGATTTGAACCCTCGCGCCGCGCGAACGACCTACACCCTTAGCAGGGGCGCCTCTTCAGCCACTTGAGTACTTCTCCAACTGAATATCAATGCAATATTCAATTCGCCACACTTTTTCAGTGCAAGCAATATTTTATCAAAAATTATAATGTTTGTCAATGACTTCTTTTATATTTTTCAGGTGCTGTTTCATATAGGTTATTTCCGTCACAGTCAATTACAGTAATAACCGGTAAATTTTCTACATACAATTTACGGATTGCCTCTGTTCCCAAGTCATCGTAGGCAATTACTTCGCTTTTTTTGATGCACTTTGACAGAAGTGCTCCGGCACCTCCTACAGCAGCAAAATATACGGCTGTATTTTTTTTCATGGAATCAATAACCGCTTCACTTCTTTTTCCTTTTCCAATCATTCCGGTTAATCCTTCGTCAAGAAGAGTCGGCGCATATTTATCCATACGGCTGCTGGTTGTCGGACCGGCAGAACCAATCACCTGGCCTTCTCTATTTGGAGTAGGTCCTAAATAATAGACAATCTGGTCTTTCATTATAAAAGGAAGTTCCATTCCCTGCTCTTTTTGTTCCACCATTCGTTTATGGGCAGCATCACGCGCTGTATATACTGTCCCCGTTATATACACGTAATCTCCTGCATGAAGTTCTTTTACTTTCTCCTTTGTCAGTGGTGTCTCAATATATTTATCCATGAAAACCTTCTCCTTTTTATAACACTCTTGTAATGTGGCGATTTACATGACAGCAAATGTTTACGGCAACCGGAAGTCCGGCAATATGTGTCGGATAGGTTTCAACATTTAATCCGATAGCTGTAACACGGCCTCCTAATCCACCCGGACCAATTCCAAGATTATTGATGGCTTCTAAAACCTCAATTTCAAAATCTTTCACATATGGAATTTCTGAATGGCTTCCTAATTCACGTGTCAGAGCTTTCTTTGCCAAAAGAGCGCATTTTTCAAAAGTGCCGCCAATTCCTACACCAATTACCATAGGAGGACAGGCATTTGGACCGGCGTCTTTTACTGCCCGGATAACTGCCTGTTTGACACCTTCGATTCCATCTGCCGGTTTTAACATAAAGACACGACTCATATTCTCGCTGCCAAATCCTTTTGGAGCAACTGTAATTTCCAATCTGTCTCCCGGAACAATTTCATAATGAATAACACCCGGTGTATTATCCTTTGTATTTTCCCTGAGGATTGGGTCGGATACAACCGATTTACGCAGATACCCCTCTGCATAGCCCTGGCGGATTCCTTCATTCACTGCATCTTCCAGAAAATCTCCATCAATATGAACTTCCTGTCCGATGCGTAAAAATACAACGGTCATACCGGTATCCTGACAAATCGGAATCTGGCTTTCTTTCGCAATTTCCAAGTTTTTCTCCAACTGCTCCAAAATCTGTTTTCCGATTGTCGATTCTTCTTTCTCTTTTCCGGCTAACAAAGCATCTTTTACATCCGGTGATAAATCTACATTTACCTGCATGCACATTTCTTTTATGCACTTTGTTATTTCATCTGTATGAATCGTCCTCATTTTTATTCCTCACTCTCTGATGACTCTTCTTCTGTTTCGTCCTCATCCGCCTCTTCCTCATGCACTCTGGCAATGCTGGCGATACGGATATCTTTGGAACTATCTAAATTCATCAGTTTAACGCCGGAAGTAACTCGTCCAAGCTGTGAAATATCATCCACGCCAATTCGGATAATAATTCCTTCCGTTGTAATTAACATAATTTCTGTTCCCGGTTCAACTGCTTTACAGCCAATTACATTTCCGGTTTTTTCTGTAATTTTATAACATTTTACACCTTTACCGCCTCTAAACTGCGGAGCAAATTCATCGATGCTTGTACGTTTACCCATACCAAACTCAGAAACCATTAAAAGGTTTGGTCCCTGTATATCCATCTGCATAGCAACTACTTCGTCGCTCTCATCAATCTTCATGCCTCGCACACCGATTGATGTACGGCCTGTTGTACGCACATCTTTTTCATTGAAACGGATACATTGTCCTCTCTTTGTTACAAGGAAAATGTCACGGTTGTTATCCGTTACTTTTACTTCAATCAATTCATTTCCATCGCGCAGAGTAATTGCCTGTAAACCGGTTTTACGGATATTTGCATACTCTAAAATCGGTGTTTTTTTGACTGTACCATCTTTTGTTGCCATGAAGAGATATTTATCCTCTTCAAATTCTTTGATGGAAATTACAGCCGAAATTTTTTCATCCGGAAGTAACTGCAAAAGATTAATAATTGCAGTACCTCTCGATGTCCGGCTCGCCTCCGGAATTTCATAGGCTTTCATACGGTACACTTTACCTAAATTGGTAAAGAACATCAGATAATGATGTGTTGTCGCCATAAACAGATTTTCAATATAATCTTCTTCTATGGTCTGCATTCCCTTGATACCTTTGCCGCCACGGTGCTGGTTTTTGAAATTGTCAATTGTCATTCTCTTAATATAACCAAGGTGTGACATGGCAATTACCGTATTTTCAACCGGAATTAAATCTTCCATGGAAATATCGAATTCATCGAATCCAATCGAAGTTCTTCTCTCATCACCGTACTTATCACGAATCAAAAGAATCTCTTTTTTGATTACTCCAAGTAACAGATTTTTGTCTGCAAGAATAGCCTTATATTCAGCAATTTTTTTCTGAAGTTCGGCATACTCACTCTCTAATTTTTCGCGCTCCAAACCGGTCAGTGCACGAAGACGCATATCAATAATTGCCTGCGCCTGCACATCATCCAGTCCAAATCTCTCAATTAAACGCTCTTTCGCTAAAGCAGCACTTTCCGAACCACGGATAATTTTGATTACTTCATCAATGTTATCAAGAGCAATCAATAATCCTTTTAAAATATGTGCTCTTTCTTCTGCCTTGTTCAAATCATATTTTGTTCTTCTTGTTACGACTTCTTCCTGATGTTTCAAATAATACTGAAGCATCTGCAAAAGATTCATGACAACCGGCTCGTTATTTACAAGTGCTAACATATTGACACCAAAGGTATCCTGCATTTGTGTATGTTTATAAAGCTGATTCAAAATTACATTTGCATTCACATCTTTTCGTAACTCAATACAAATACGCATTCCCTCACGGCTCGATTCGTCGCGGAGTTCTGTAATTCCATCAATTCGTTTATCTTTATGAAGTTCTGCAATCTTCTCAATCAGTCTTGCTTTGTTTACCATATAAGGAAGTTCCGTTACGATAATCCGGTTCTTGCCATTTGCCATAGGCTCAATGTCGGTAACCGCACGCACGCGGATTTTTCCGTGGCCGGTACGGTACGCTTCTTCAATTCCACGACGTCCGAGAATTGTGGCACCTGTTGGAAAATCCGGTCCTTTGATGATTTCCATAATTTCATCTAAATCGGTTTCTCTTCCTTCATCCACCTGATTATCAATGATTTTTACGACACCATTAATAACCTCCGTCAAATTGTGGGGAGGGATATTTGTCGCCATACCTACAGCAATACCGGAAGTTCCGTTTACTAATAAGTTTGGAAAACGGGATGGTAATACAACCGGCTCTTTTTCGGTCTCATCAAAGTTCGGCATGAAATCAACCGTATCTTTGTTGATATCGGAAAGCATTTCCATCGAAATTTTACTTAATCTTGCCTCGGTGTAACGCATGGCGGCAGCACCGTCACCATCGACGGAACCAAAGTTTCCGTGGCCGTCGACGAGCGGATAGCGAGTCGACCACTCCTGTGCCATATTAACCAAAGCACCGTAAATTGAGCTGTCACCATGTGGATGATATTTACCCATGGCATCACCGACGATACGAGCACACTTACGATGTGGCTTGTCCGGTCCGTTATTTAATTCAATCATTGCATACAAAATACGTCTTTGTACCGGTTTCAATCCGTCTCTGACATCCGGCAGTGCACGGGAAGCAATAACCGACATCGCATAATCGATATAGGAAGTTTCCATTGTTTCTTTCAAATCCACCGGTTTGATTGCATCAAAACTGTCTTTGTCGAAAATATTTTCGTCCATTTCATTACTCCTTCCTAAATATCGAGATTTCTAACATACTTCGCATTTTTCTCAATAAATTCTCTACGTGGTTCTACTTTGTCTCCCATTAATACATTGAATGTTAAATCAATTTCTGAAGACTGTTCCTCATCCATTGTAACCTGAAGTAAAATACGTTTCTCCGGATCCATTGTTGTGTCCCACAACTGCTCGGCATCCATCTCACCAAGACCTTTGTAACGCTGGATGCTGTTGTTTCCATCACGTCCGATTTCTTCAAGTGTTGCATTTAATTCTTCATCGCTGTATGCATAATAGGACTTTTTATTTTTATCAATTTTATACAAAGGCGGCTGTGCCAGATATACATAACCCTGACGAATCAGCTCCGGCATAAAGCGGTATAAAAATGTTAAAAGCAGCGTAGCAATATGTGCACCATCGACATCGGCATCGGTCATGATAATGATTTTATGATAACGCAGTTTGCTGATATCAAAATCTTCTGAAATTCCGGTACCAAATGCTGTAATCATTGCTTTAATTTCTGCATTCACCAAAATTTTATCAAGGCGTGCCTTTTCTACATTTAAGATTTTTCCACGAAGTGGAAGAATTGCTTGTGTTGCGCGGTCACGCGCCGTTTTTGCGCTGCCGCCGGCGGAATCTCCCTCTACGATGTAAATCTCGCAGTTTTCCGGATTTTTGTCACTACAATCCGCTAACTTACCCGGAAGACTGGTTCCCTCTAACGCCGTTTTACGGCGTGTTAAATCGCGCGCTTTGCGCGCCGCGTCGCGGGCACGCTGAGCAAGTAATGCTTTATCGCAAATCAATCTGGCAATTGTCGGGTTCTGCTCTAAGAAATATGTCAGCTGTTCACTCACAACATTATCAACAGCTCCCCTTGCCTCGGAGTTTCCTAACTTCTGTTTGGTCTGTCCCTCAAACTGAGGCTCCGGTATCTTGATACTGATAATTGCCGTCAAACCTTCGCGGATATCTTCACCACTTAAGTTTGGATCCGCATCTTTTAAAATCTTCTGGCTTCTCGCATAGTCATTAAATGTTTTCGTAAGTGCATTTTTAAATCCTGCCAGATGCGTTCCACCTTCCGGCGTTGTGATATTATTTACAAAACTATAACATCCTTCATTAAAAGCCGAATTGTGCTGGAATGCTACTTCTACCACAACATTGCCCTTTTGTCCTTCGCAGTAAATGATATCTTCATACAAAGGTTCTTTGTTTTTGTTTAAGTACTGAACGTACTCTTTAATTCCGCCCTCATAATGATATGTTTCTGAATAAGGTTCTTCTTCTCTTAAATCTGTCAAAATAATTTTGATTCCCTTAGTCAAAAATGCCATTTCACGAAGTCTCTGCTTCAAAATGTTAAAACTATATTCTGTTGTTTCCGTAAAAATTGTTTCATCCGGCAAGAACGTAACTTTTGTTCCTCTCTGATCCGTCGTACCAATTTCTTTTAACGGATACATTGTTTTTCCTTTTTCATATCGCTGGATGTATTTTTTTCCATCCTGATAAATCTCAACTTCCAGCCAGTCAGACAATGCATTTACAACCGACGCACCTACACCGTGAAGTCCACCGGATACTTTGTATCCGCCACCGCCGAATTTACCACCGGCATGCAGCACGGTAAATACAACTTCGACCGCCGGTTTTCCCGCTTTATGATTAATTCCAACCGGGATTCCTCGTCCGTTGTCAATAACTGTAATCGAATTATCTTTGTTAATAAATACCTGGACTTCATCACAGTAACCGGCCAATGCCTCATCAATTGCATTATCGACAATCTCATATACCAAATGATGAAGACCTCTCTCCGATGTACTTCCAATGTACATACCCGGTCTTTTTCTTACTGCCTCAAGCCCCTCCAAAATCTGTATTTGGTCAGCTCCATATACTACTTCTTTTTCTTCACTCATGAAAAACCTCCATCTTCTCAATTGCCATTAATTTTTCCTTGAACAATTTCAAATGTCTGATTAATGTTTATTCCATTTTTTACAAACTCTTCTAATCCGGTACAAGTAATAATCGTCTGAATTCCTTTTATATTTTCCAATAAATAGTTTTGACGATTTCGGTCCAGTTCAGACAGAACATCATCCAATAAAAGAATTGGCTTTTCTCCGATTGTTTTCTCTACAATTTCGATTTCCGCCATCTTCAGCGACAAAGCCGATGTTCTTTTTTGTCCCTGCGAACCGTAAACCTTTACTTCCTGTCCGTTAATAAAAAACTGCATGTCATCACGATGAGGTCCCACGGTAGTAGTACCAAGTAAAATATCTCTTTCACTCTCTATAAATAAGCGTGTGGCAAAATCATCTGCCTTGCAGTTTGGCTTATAAATTACTTCCATTTCTTCCAGACCACCTGTCAGGTTGAAATGTTTTTGTTTCATAATGGCTGCTACTTCTTCTACAAACTGTTCCCTGATTTGTATAATCCGGATTCCATTTTCTACCAGTTGTTTGTCCCAGATTTCCAGCGTATCTTTCAATTCACTGTTTTTCTGAATTTGCTTAAGCAGCGCATTTCTCTGTTTTAATATTTTTTTATACTGTGTCAGGTAATAAAGATATGCCTTATCTAACTGACACAATTCCATATCCATAAATCTTCGTCTCTGCTCCGGTCCATCCTTAATAATTCCTAAATCTTCCGGCGAAAAGAATATAATGTGGGATAATCCCATCAACTCTTTACTGCTTCCAATTGGCAGCCCGTCAATCGCAATTCCCTTTGTCTTTCCCCGACGCATGTGAATTTCGATTTTATAAGTACACTGCTTCTTTTCTACATAATATCGAATATGAGCTTCGTCTTTTCCTTTCATAATCATGTCCGAATCTTTGCTTCCCTTGTGCGACTTTGTCGTGCCTCCAAGGTAAATGGCTTCCAGCACATTCGTTTTTCCCTGTGCATTATCACCGTACAACACATTCGTTCCTTCATGAAAATGAAATTCTTCTCTTTCATAATTACGAAAATTACTCATTTCAATGGACTTTAATATCATACAGATGTTACCTTTACTTCATTTCCTTCAAATTCAAAACAGTCGCCGGGATGTAATTTTCTTCCTCTTCTTACATCCACTTCACCATTTACTTTTACTTCACCATCCTGAATCACTACTTTTGCTTCTACTCCGGAACCGACAAGTCCCGCCAGTTTCAAAGCCTGACCCAGTTTGATAAACTCATCCTTAATCGTTATTTCCTGCATAACATCCTCATTTCTAATTCATATTTACCGGCAAAATCAGGTAAATATAGGATTCTTCTTCATTCTTGATAAAGCAAGGAGCATTTGCATTAAACAAATACAAAGTCACTTCCTCATCATCAATTACTTTTAATACATCATTAATATATTTTGGATTGAAAGCAATGACTAAATCTTTTCCTTCTTTTTCAGCCGTCACTTCTTCATCCATCGAACCTATTTTGGTATTCATCTCCATCTGAATTTCGTCTTCTTTGATGTGAAGAATCACCGGTTTTTTCTCTGCTTCACGAAGAAGGAGAGTAGCACGGTCGATACATCCGTATAATTCATTTTTATTGATTTTAACTTTTGTCTCATAATTTGTCTTTAACATCTGGTCGATGTTGTAGAAGTTTCCTTCAATCAGGCGGGATACAACAACCGTCTCATCAAACTCGAAAAGTACGTGGTTTTTGGAAAATGAAATTGAAACCTCATCATCCATTCCACCATTTAAAACTTTACTCACTTCACTCAATGTTTTACCCGGAATAACAACCTTAATCGGGTCATAACTTTCTTTCAGGTGAATCTTACGAATTGAAACTCTTACTAAATCAAGAGAAGCAATCTTAAATTCATCCCCATTAATCTCAAACAATTCACCGGTCAAAATCTTATTACTTTCATTATCGGAAATTGAGAAAATGGTCTGTCTTATCATTTCCTTTAAAGTAAACTGCGAAATGTGAATTGTCTTATCCGCTTCAATTTTTGGAAGCATCGGAAATTCATCATGAGGAATACCCGGAATATTAAACTTGGATTTTCCACAAAACAGGAGAATGTTATTATTCTCATCAACTTCAAAATTCACATCATCATCCGGAAGACGGCGAACAATTTCAGAAATCATTTTTGCATTAACAAGAATGATACCATCCTGTTCAATCTCTGCAGGTATTTTTGTCTCAATGCCAAGCTGCATATCGTTCGTAGTCAGCTTTACCATATCTCCTTTTGCTTCAATTACAACACATTCCAAAATTGGCATCGTTGTTTTTCCCGGTACTGCTTTTAGGGCAATGTTAATTCCATTGTTAAAATTCGTTTTGGTACAGGTAAACTTCATATTGTGAATAACTCCTTTCCTTCCGTAAACATAATAAATTAAAGTATTAGCTAGTAGTATATAGTATTAGGGGCTGTTTATTTGTGGACAAGTCTTACAAGCCCTTAATTTAAGTGGTTTAACCTTTATGTGTAAGTTTTTATAACTTGTTTGTTACTGTGAATGAATGTCTATGAAAAAAATGACAATTTTCACAATCAACAGGTTATTAAATAGTTATTGACGTAAAAAATACAGTTATCAACAAGTTATCAAGAATTGAGCTTTTTCTTTAACACATTAATGGTTTCTTCTAACTCTTTATCAACGAGAATATCCTGTTCAATTTTGTGAACACCGTGGATAACTGTTGAATGGTTCGATCTTTTGAGCTTTACAGCAATTTCCGTAAGTGTAAGATTTGTTAATTCATTGCACAAATACATACATATCTGTCTCGGAATCGAAACAGTCTTGGTCCGCTTCTCAGAAAGAATCGCTTCCTTATCTAAGTTAAAGTGGTCGGCTACAATATCAATAATGTAATCTGCCGTAATTACCATATTTTCATTTGGCGAGATAAAATCCTTTAATGCTTCTTTTGCCATATTTAAGTCAATCTTGTTATCTTTTGGCTTTGTAAATCTTGCAAAAAGAAGAATTTTATTATAAGCACCCTCTAAGATACGAATATTGGATTTTATGTTTGTAGCGATATAATCAAGAATTTCCTCATTCAATTGAATATCAGAATTTTCTTGTTTGTTTCTTAAAATCGCCATACTCATCTCATAATCAGGTGGCTGAATATCAATTGTCATACCGGAAGTAAATCGGGAGCGGTAACGCATGTCCAAGTGCTCCATCTGACTTGGCGGCTTATCACTGGAAATGACTAGCTGCTTTCCGGACTGGTACAAAGCTTCAAAGGTATTAAAGAACTCAATCTGTGTACTGTCTTTACCAATGATGAACTGAATATCATCGATGAGAAGTACATCAACGTTTCGGTAATTCTTTCGCAGGTTTGAAGTAGCAGCAGTATCCTGTGTCTTTCGATTCGTTCGAATGGCATCGACAACATTGTTCATAAAATTCTCACTGGTTGTATACATAACGCTGTATTCCGGATGGTTCTCCAAAATGTATCTGGCAATCGAATGCATCAGGTGAGTTTTTCCAAGTCCCGGACCACTATATAAGAATAATGGATTATATAACTGGCCGTTTGGATTCTCGGCAACTGCTACAGCAGCATTATAAGCAATGTTGTTACTGTTACTTACGACAAATGTATCAAAGGAATGACCTTGTTTTAAGAATGGATATTTTTCTTCCAGCATTTCCTCTTTATTATAGGAAGAAACTCCTTTCGCATCCATCTCATTTTGATAAATAAAACGGACATCCAGTTGATGATTTGTAATAACTTCGATGGATACCTGAAAAGCAACTTTGTATTTTTTTTCGATTAAGCCAAGGATATCGCCCTGTTCTTTTTCATCAATTGCAAGGATAATTGTGTCATTATCACAAGAAACAATTGTAAGTGGATTAATCCATGTACGAAAAAGAACGCCGTTGATATTATAAGTATCCCTCATATATGTAATTATTTCGTTCCATTTGTCTTTAATTTCATTTTCCATTAAATTTCCTGCCTATCCTAATAAAAATTGAATTTGGGTAAAATCATACGTTTTTATTGTACTACAAATAAGAGGCAAAAGCAAATTTTATTGACATGATTTTAGAAAAAATTGTTGATAAACGCAAAGAACTGCTTGACTATTGGAATATATGATAATATAATTAGGCTTGATACGGATTTCGTTATTATTTTATAAAGGAGGTGTATGCAAAATGAAGATGACATATCAGCCAAAAAAGAGACAGCGTTCGAAAGTTCACGGTTTTCGTAAAAGAATGAGCACTTCAAATGGTAGAAAAGTGCTTGCCAAAAGAAGAGCTAAGGGAAGAAAGAAATTGTCTGCATAAGGTCAGATTTTTACTGACCTTTTCTTCTCCCTGATGAGGAAAAGAAAATGTTTGAAAAATTAGGAAAGAATCCTGAATTTCAAAAGGTCTACAAGCAAGGTAGATCGAAAGCAAATAAGTATCTGGTTATGTATGTTAAAACAGGGGAGAGTGGTCCCAGTCGTTACGGCTTTTCTGTAAGTAAGAAAGTTGGTAACAGTGTTGTGCGTCATCACATCACCAGATTGTTAAGAGAATCCGTTCGTAAGAATGACGCATTGGTGAAAGAGGGTAACCGAATTATTATTGTTGCCCGAAAAGATGTAAAAAATAAGAATTTTAAAGAAGTAGACGGCGCAGTTTTTCATTTATTGAAAATACATGGAATATTGAAATGAAGTGATTGTGTGAAGAAAATTTTATTAGCTGTGATACACATCTATCAAAAATATATATCACCATTGAAAAGAACACCTTCCTGTATCTATACACCGTGTTGTTCTGAGTATGCTGCTCAGGCAATCAAAAAGTATGGTGCAGGAAAAGGTGGTTTTTTGGCTATAAAAAGAATTTTAAGATGCCACCCTTTTCACAAAGGTGGTTATGATCCTGTGCCGTAAACAGTATTAGGAGGAAAATATGTTCCCATTAGGTTGGTTGAATCAGTTATTGGGGTTGGCTATGAATGGCATCGACTGGTGTATGTACCATTTATTAGGAGTGCATAATGTTGGTTGGTGTATTGTAATATTTACATTATTTGTATATATTCTTATGTATCCTCTCAACGCAAAACAGCAGAAATCATCCCGGTTGATGAATAAGATTAACCCGGAGATTAAAGCAATTCAGAAGAAATACAAGAATAAAAAAGATCAGGCATCCCAGATGAAGATGAATCAGGAGACGCAGGATATTTATGCAAAATATGGAATTAGTCCGTTTGGTGGATGTCTTCCTCTTTTGATAACAATGCCGATTCTTTTTGCTTTGTATAATGTCATTCGTAACATTCCATATTATGTAAATGGAATTGGTTCGATGAAAGAAAATCCGGAAGCTTATAAATTTTTAGGACTTTTGGTTAATGAATCTCCGATGTCTCTATTTAAAGATAGAGCAAATTATCCATATGCCGGAATTTTGGTTTTTTTGATTCCGATTTTGGCTATGGTTCTTCAGTTTATTAATACGAAACTTCTTCAGGTAAAAACAGATGCCGGTGAACAGGATCAGATGCAGAGTTCTATGAAGATGATGAACTACATGATGCCTGTTATGTCAGGATTTTTCTGTCTTTCCTTTGACGTAAGTATTGGTATTTACTGGATTATCGGTAGTTTGTTTAGAATTGTACAGGCTATTTTGATTAATCGCAAAGTAGACAGTATTTCTTTGGATGAATTGATTGAAAAGAATAAAGGTAAAGCAACGAAGAAAAGTGCAAAACGTGAAGCCATGAATCGTCAGATGGAAGAGTATGCGAAAAAGAAAACAGCAGGAATTAAATCTGCTTCCGCTTATCAAAATACCGCTGATTCATCTTCCAAAGAGGAAGAGGTTCAGACTCATGTAAACAAAGATTTTGATTCCGGCAGTATTGCGGGATATGCACACATGCTTTCTGGAAAGAAAGATAAAAAATAGGAGGAATTTAAGATGGAAGAGTGGAAAGAGTTTTCTGCAAAAACAGCAGATGAAGCTTTGACAAATGCTTTAATCCAGATGGAAACAACGAGTGACCAGATTGAATATGAAGTAGTTGAAGAAGAAAAAAGTGGAATTTTAGGTTTGTTTAGTAAACCGGCAGTTATCCGTGTTCGCAAAAAAGAGAATGTAGTTGATACGGTTAAGAACTTTTTAGCAAAAACATTCCAGGCTATGAAATTAGATGTAGAGATTGAAACAGAGTTTGATGAAGTGGAAAATGAAATCCGCATCGAGTTGAAGGGTACTGAGATGGGTATGTTAATCGGAAAACGCGGACAGACTTTGGATTCCCTTCAGTATTTGACTTCTCTTGTTGCAAATAAAAATAAAGATACTTATACGAAGATTAAGATTGATACGGAAAATTATCGTCAGAGAAGAAAAGAAACAATTGAAAATCTGGCGAGAAATGTGGCAAGCAAAGTTAAGAAGACAGGACGTCCTGCTTTCTTAGAGCCGATGAATCCATATGAGAGAAGAATTATTCATGCGGAATTACAGGCTGATAAATATGTGGATACACATAGCGAAGGTGAAGAGCCACATCGTAAGGTGGTTGTTACTTTAAATCGGGAATTTGCTTCAGAACTTCCAAGAAGAAATAATTATCGGAGAAGAAACAATAATTATTCCCGTGACCGCAAGAGACCATATCAGGAAAAGAAAGATTGAGAGAAAAGTGTGAAAGGCTGATTCTTAGGATTCAGCCTTTTTTGACAAAGAAAAGGAGTTTTTATGTTTGAGCAGGAGACAATTGCCGCAATTGCTACATCATCGAAAAATGGAAGTATTAGTGTAATTCGAGTGAGCGGAGAAAATTCTTTTTCCATTGTAAGCCGTATTTTTTGTAATGAAAAAGGAACTTTGATTGATTTAAATGAAAAGAAAAGCCACACGATTCAGTATGGTTTTATTTTTGACGGTTCGAAAAAAATAGATGAAGTTCTTGTACTTCTTATGAAGGCTCCAAAAAGTTATACGGCGGAAGATGTAGTAGAAATCCAGTGTCATGGCGGTCACTATATTTGTCAGGTGATTTTGGATTTGTTAGTCCGTCATGGTGTAAGAGTTGCAGAGCCGGGTGAGTTTACAAAACGTGCCTTTTTAAATGGGCGACTTGATTTGTCACAGGCAGAAGCTGTAATGGATGTAATTCAGTCGAAAAGTGAGTTAGCACTTTTTAATTCGATGAGTCAGTTGAGAGGAAGTATTAAGAATCGAATCCAAAAACTTCGTGAAGTAATATTAGAAGATGTTGCTTATTTGGAAGCTGCACTTGATGATCCGGAACATATTTCTTTGGATTCTTTTGATGAAACAATTGAAGGTCATGTGCGGGCACTGTTAAAGGATACCAATCATTTGCTTGAAAATTGTAACAATGGAAGAATTATGAAAGAAGGAATCCAGACGGTAATTGTTGGAAAACCAAATGTAGGAAAATCTTCTTTATTAAATTGTCTGCTACGGGAAAATCGTGCGATTGTAACGAATATTCCGGGCACAACAAGAGATACCTTAGAAGAAGATATTGTGATAGGAAATATATTATTACATTTAATTGATACAGCCGGAATCCGGGAAACAGAAAATGAAATTGAGAGTATTGGTATAAAAAAGACAAAAGAGTCTCTTGAGAAAGCGGATTTTGTAATAATAGTCCTGGATAGCAGCAAAGAATTATCCAAGGAGGATTATGAAATTCTTGATTTATGCAAAAACAGTACAGGCGTTGTTTTAGTAAATAAATCGGATTTGCAACAGACATTGAGTATGCAAGAAATCTGTAATTTGTCAGGAAAAGACGTCATTTCATTTTCCGCTGCAAAGGGAGATGGATTGGATGAACTGGAATCCTATATTAAGAGACAATTTATTGAATCGAAAATAGAAGAAAAAGATGATTTGTATATTACCAATGCCAGACAAAAAGAAGCTTTGGTTCAAACAAAAGACAGTCTGGAAAAAGTATTAGAAAGTATTGAACTTGGTATGCCGGAGGATTTGTATGCGATTGATTTAACAAATGCGTATGAGTCACTTGGTAAAATTATAGGAGAGACACTCGAAGAAGATATCATCAATAAAATCTTTAAAGATTTTTGTATGGGAAAATAAAGGAGAGAAAATTATGACAGAACAATTTGATGCCATCGTAATTGGAGCAGGTCATGCCGGATGCGAGGCTGCTCTTGCATTAGCTCGTCTTTCCTGCAAGACAGCATTGTTTACTGTCAGTGTTGACAGCATTGCAATGATGCCATGCAATCCAAATGTTGGAGGAACGTCGAAGGGACATTTAGTCAGAGAAATTGATGCATTGGGTGGTGAGATGGGAAAAAATATTGACCGCACATTTATCCAGTCAAAAATGCTCAATCAGTCGAAAGGACCTGCCGTACATTCTTTGCGCGCACAGGCAGATAAAAAAGAGTACAGTTATGCAATGCGAAAAGTGATTGAGGAGACAGATGGTGTATCCATCAAGCAGGGTGAAATTACAGATATTATTGTAGAAGATGGAAAAGTATGTGGCGTTAAGTCTTATACCGGAACCATTTATTCTTGTAAAGTTGTTGTATTATGTACCGGTACTTATTTGAATGCGAGGTGTATTACAGGAGAAACTTCTGTTTACACCGGACCAAATGGACTTCAGTCAGCAACGCATCTTACAGATTCATTAAAAAAACTTGGTATTTCTATGCGTCGGTTTAAGACAGGAACACCTGCCCGTATGGATGGAAGAACGATTGATTACAGTAAAATGGAACCTCAATACGGTGATGAAAAAATAGTTCCTTTTTCTTTTGAAAATAAACCGGAAGATTTGGAAAGAGAGCAGGTGAAGTGCTGGCTTACTTATACAAATGAAGAAACACATAAAGTAATAAGAGAAAATCTTGACCGCTCACCTTTGTATTCCGGTTATATCAAAGGAACCGGTCCGAGATATTGTCCGTCAATTGAAGATAAGGTTGTCCGTTTTGCAGATAAAAACAGACATCAAGTATTTATTGAGCCGGAAGGAAATTATACAAATGAAATGTATGTTGGCGGTATGTCAAGTTCTCTGCCGGAAGATGTTCAGGAGAAAATGTACCGCTCGGTACCGGGACTTGAACATGCAAAGATTGTAAGAAATGCGTATGCAATTGAATACGATTGTTTGGATTCTTTGGAACTTTTACCGACTTTAGAGTTAAAAAAAGTAAAAGGTCTTTTTAGTGCCGGACAGGCAAATGGAAGTTCCGGTTATGAAGAAGCTGCTGCACAAGGACTTGTTGCCGGTATCAATGCTGCAAGAAAATGTCTTGGAAAAGAGCCAATTATCATTGATCGTTCGCAGGGATATGTTGGTGTTTTGATTGATGACTTAGTTACCAAAGGAACAAATGAGCCATATCGTATGATGACTTCCCGTGCAGAGTACCGCCTTTTGCTTCGTCAGGATAATGCAGATGAACGTCTTACAAAACTCGGTTATGAGATTGGTTTAATTTCAGAGGAGAGATATCAGCATTTTGTAGAAAAAGAAGAACAAATTAAAAAGGAAATTAACCGTGTTCTTCATACGCATGTCGGAAATACCGAGGAAGTGCAGAAATTATTAGATGAGTATGAGAGTACCCGTTTGGTTAGTGGAATCAGTCTTGCAGAATTAATTCGAAGACCGGAATTATCTTATGATAAGCTAGCCCCGATTGACAAGGATCGTCCGGAACTTTCGGAAGAAGTGAGAGAAGAAGTAAATATTAATTTGAAATATGAAGGATATATCAAGCGCCAGCAAAAACAAGTTGAGCAATTCCATAAGCTGGAGAGTAAGAAGATTCCTTCAGATATTAATTATGAAGATGTTAAGAGTCTTCGATTGGAAGCAATTCAAAAGTTATCCGATATTCGCCCGAAATCAGTTGGACAGGCAGCGAGAATCAGTGGTGTTTCTCCCTCCGATATTTCCGTGCTTACGGTATACTTAGAACAGTATCATCGAAAGAGGGTGGATTAAATGAGAGATATTTTTAAACAATTTGATATTGAATTGAGTGATCAGCAGGATAATAAATTAAAAGAATATTACAAAATATTAGTGGAAGAAAATAAAAAAATGAATTTGACATCAATTACAGAATATGAAGATGTCGTTTGGAAACACTTTTTAGATTCCGCTTTAATTATGAAAGATTCTTTATGGAATGGAAAAAATAAAGTATTTGATGTTGGAACCGGTGCTGGTTTTCCGGGAATAGTGTTAGCTATTCTTAATCCGGAAAGCAAATTTGTTTTGCTTGATTCTTTAAATAAAAGAGTAGATTTTTTAAAACAGGTTTGTGATAAACTGAAAATCAACAATGTTACGGCAATTCACGGAAGAGCGGAAACTTACGGACAAAATGAAATGTATCGTAATCAATTTGATTTTGTTGTTTCACGCGCAGTAGCAGAACTTCCAATCCTTATGGAATACTGTGTTCCATTTGCTAAGGTTAATGGATATTTTGTTTCTTACAAAGGAAAGAAGCAGGAAGAAGAAGTGAAACTTGCAGAAAATGCTTTTCATGAATTATCGGCTAAGTTTGATCATTTGGACAAGTTTTCTTTAAGAGAAAAAGAGGAAAGATACTTATTATTTATCAGAAAAGTAGAGGAGACGAATAGTAAGTATCCTAGAAAAGAAGGTAAACCAAAGAAAAAACCTCTATAAAAATGTTTCACGTGAAACATTTCACGGATAGGATTCACAGATGTTTCACGTGAAACATGAAAAAATATATAGCCAAACATTATACGAAATGATATAATGTTCTGTAGGATTGCGTGAGCGATAATAAAGATATAAGTTTTATGATTGGAGAAAGATAAGTATGAGCGAAATTATGGCAATTGCAAATCAGAAGGGTGGAGTTGGAAAAACAACGACAACGATAAATTTATCCGCTGCCCTTGCTGAACAAGGGAAAAAGGTTCTTATTATAGATATGGATCCACAGGGAAATACATCCAGTGGACTTGGTATTGATAAGGATGAATTAGAGACAACAGTGTATCAGTTGATGATTGGAGATAATTCATTTGATGAATGTGTTCAGAAAGATGTTTTTGAAAATTTGGATGTTTTAGCGGCTAACGTAAATTTGGCTGGTATTGAAATCGAGACAATGGATATGGAAGATAGAAACTATATTCTTCGCGATATTATTTCGGAAGTAGAAGATCGATATGATTTTATTATCATTGATTGTCCACCATCTTTGAATACATTGACAATTAACTCTATGACAACGGCAGATTCGGTACTGGTTCCGATTCAGTGTGAATACTATGCATTGGAGGGATTGAGCCAGCTTATTTATACAATCAATCTTGTAAAAGATCGATTGAATCCAAAACTTACGATTAATGGTGTTGTATTTACGATGTATGATGGAAGAACAAATTTGTCCATGCAGGTAATTGAAAATGTACGAAATAATTTGAACCAGACAATTTACGATACAATTATTCCGAGAGGTGTTCGTCTGGCAGAAGCACCAAGTCACGGACTTCCGATTACACAGTATGATAACCGCTCAACCGGAGCAAAGGCATATATGGCACTTGCAAAGGAAGTAATTGAAAGGAGTGCAAAATAATTATGGCAGTCAAGAGAACAGGTTTGGGTAAAGGACTGGATTCCATGATTCCTCCGAAAGCAACGCAAAGAGCTGTAAAAGAGGACAAGAATACGGTTTCAAAAACCGGAGAAACAATTTTGAAAATTAATGAAGTGGAGCCAAACAAAAAGCAGCCGCGTAAATTCTTTAATGAAGAAGCGTTACAGGAATTAAGTGATTCCATTAAGCAGCACGGAATTGTTCAGCCATTGGTAGTAGCAAAGAAAGATGATTATTTTGAAATTATTGCCGGTGAGAGAAGATGGCGTGCGGCAAAATTAGCGGGATTAAAGGAAGTTCCGGTTGTTATTAAAGATTATTCACCGCAGGAAATTATGGAAGTCGCGCTGATTGAAAATATTCAGCGTGAGGACTTGAATCCGGTGGAAGAAGCAAAAGCATATCAAAATTTGATTAAGGAATATAATTTGAAGCAGGAAGAAGTGGCAGAGAGAGTTTCTAAGAGTCGTTCTGCTATTACCAACTCACTTCGTCTGTTAAAATTAAGTGATGATGTGTTGACACTTTTAATGGAAGAAGAAATTTCAAGTGGACATGCAAGAGCACTGCTTGGTCTGGAAGATAGTGAAAAACAGCTTGAAATTGCCGAAAAGATTGCAAAAGATCACCTCAGTGTAAGAGAAGTTGAGAAATTAGTGAAAAATATCAATCAGCCGGCGAAGAAAACAAAGAAAAAAGAACTTTCTAATGACTTTTTGTACCATGATATGGAAGAAAAAGTGAAGTTGAAGACAGGAACAAAGGTAAGAATCAATCGAAAGTCCGAGAATAAAGGTAAAATAGAAATTGAGTATTATTCACAGGACGACTTAGAAAAGATTTTGGGATACTTTAAATAAAAGAACATATGTTCACAAGGAGGAAAAAAATGTTTCAGTTTAGTAATTATGGATTAAGTGTTGATGTTGTTTTACTGGGTGCGATTGCAGCAATCCTGATTTTATTGATTCTTTGCCTTATTTTAATAGGAAAGAACAGCTCACTGAGAAAACGATATGATGAGTTTATGCGTGATTCCGATGGAAAAAGTCTGGAAGAAGCATTTCAGAAGAAATTTGCCAATATGGATTATATCAATGGTAAAATCAAAGAAGTCGATGAGCATTTGGCTATAATTGACGAAAACCTTTTGAAGACTTATCAGAAGGTAGGCGTGGTAAAATATGATGCGTTTAAAGAAGTTGGCGGAACTTTGAGTTTTGTACTTACTCTTTTGACAAAAGAAAACGATGGATTCATTATGAATTCGATGCACAGTAACAAAGAGGGATGTTACATTTATATTAAGGAAGTAAAATCCGGAGAAGTGTTTGTAACATTGTCGGAAGAAGAACGTCAGTCTTTGGAACAGGCAATGACTGCTGAATAAAGAAAAATGAGGGCAAAAAAAAGCCCTCACCCAGCAGTTGCAGGTCTGCCAAACAAGGACTCGGGAGTACGCCATTGGGGGCTCGAACCCCAGACACCCTGATTAAGAGTCAGGTGCTCTACCAACTGAGCTAATGGCGCTTCATCAATCACGCAAGGAATATTATATAATATTCTATTTCAAAATGCAAGCAATAATTTAAAAAAATTGTATAAACTTGGAGGAATATATGGAGAAAAAAAATAAATGCCTGGAAATTCTGAAAACATTAGTATCGAATATGTGGTATATTGTAGCTTTGGTTGCTATTATTGCCATTATCTTTTTAATGATTGCTAACTGGGGAGTTGTATTAGCAGTTATTGGAAAATTTCTGACTATTTTGATGCCGTTTATATTGGGATTCTTTTTTGCCTGCTTTATTAATCCGCTTGTAAAAAGAGTCCATTCGCTGCTAAATCGAATGAAACCTGGTAAAGGGGCGAAAATTAAGAAAGCATTTAGTGTAATCATCAGTTATGTCGTAGTAATTGGCGTAATCACCGTTTTACTCATTTATATTATTCCTCAGATAAAGGCAAGTATTGGTGAACTCGGGAATACAATTCAAGATGGATATCAGTATATGATTACACACCAGAAGGAATTAAATGAAAAAATTCCGTTTATCGGGCTTGGTGGAGGAATTGAATACATCAAGGAATTTGCATATAAGAAAATTATGAGCAATGGCTCTGAGATTATTCCTTATGTTTATCATGTTTCGTCTTCTTTATTGACGACGTCGTATAATGTATTGATGGGACTTGTGATTTCCATTTACATTATTTTGGATATGAAAAAGTTGAAAAGAAGTGCAAGAAAAGTTGTATATGCCCTGTCTCCGAAAAAGAAAGAGCAGGAAGTTTGGGAGACAATGAAACAGTGCAGCCACATTTTTAATGGATTTTTGATTGGAAAAATGATTGATTCCCTGATTATCGGAATTCTCTGTCTGATTGCAATGTCCATTTTGAAACTGCCGTATGCGCTGCTTCTCAGTCTGATTGTATGTATTACTAATATGATACCTTATTTCGGACCGATAATTGGTGCAATTCCTGGTGTTATGATTTATCTGTTTATTGATATTCGTTATGCCTTTATCTTTGCTCTTATGATTTTGATTTTGCAGCAGTTTGACGGTCTGTATCTTGGACCAAAAATTTTGGGTGACCAGACGGGAATTAAGCCTCTTTGGGTTATCTTTGGAATTACAGTTGGCGGTGCCTATTTTGGCGTGATGGGAATGTTCCTTGGTGTACCGGTAGTAGCTGTTATTATGTATCTTTTGCAACTGTTTTTGGATAAAAAGCTGAAAAAGAAAAATATTTCAACCTTTGATTCCAAGTAATCGTTTGATTTCTTCAATGGAGCAGAGGATGCAGTGTATCTTTTTTGAGCATTTTCCATGATTTAATTTTTGACATAATATACGTTTAAAACAAGACATAAAAATAGAACCTTTTTCTTTATTCTATGAAAAAGGTTCTATTATGTTACCAACTAATTAGCGGGAAAGAACAAACCGACAGATTGGTTTTCCTTCTGCGACAAATTTGCTCTCATACTCAGTCATAATATTGCCTTGCAAAAATTCACTGTGGTGTAAATCATAAGTAAGTTCTTTAATATTCCAAATTGGCGAATTTTCGGCTGTTTCAACTGAAAAATCAAACAAATCCCTATTATCGGTCTTAAACTGAATATAACCATCCGGATTTAAAATCGTATGATAAAGATTTAAAAAGCCCTCGCTTGTCAGTCGGCGTTTTGCATGGCGATCTTTTGGCCATGGGTCGGAAAAATTCAAATAAATCCGGTCTACTTCGTGTTCGGCAAAAATATCAGCCAGATATTTTGCATCAAATCGCAGAAAATACAAATTTGGTTTTTCCTCTGCGGTTTGTTTTTCTAAAGCACGGTACAAAACACTCGAATACATTTCAATGCCAATATAATTGATATTCGGATTTTCGGAAGCTAATGTATGAATAAATTGACCTTTTCCCATGCCGATTTCAATGTGCAAAGGATGATTATTGTGAAACAATTCTGACCATTTTCCTTTGTAATCTTCCGGATTCTGAACGACATAGGGGCTTGCCGCAATCACTTCTTTTGAACCTTTGATATTTCGTAAACGCATAGTAATCCTCCATATAGTAAACATTTAAATTATAGCATCATAGTACCATAAATCGAAATTATGTCAAATAAGATGTTGGAAAAATTGGTAAAATCGTGTATGATAGAAGTAATAGTATGATTTTTGGAGGCATGAGATGAAAAAAAGATATGCGGCACTTATTTTTTGTGCAATTGGACTTTTATTAGGAAGCGTTACTTCAGAAGCAAAAAAGAAACCATCGGTTACTGCAGAATCTGCAATTGTAATGGATGTTCAGTCGGGTGCGATTTTATATGAAAAGAATATAGACAAGCGTGAGTATCCGGCGAGTATTACGAAAGTAATGACGGCTCTTGTTGCTATTGAAAATTCGTCGTTGTCGGAGACGGTTACTTATTCAAGAAATGCCGTGACAAATTTGGAGTCGGGTGCTTCTAATATTGAAATTCAGCCGGGTGAAAAATTGTCAATGGAAGACAGTTTATATGCCATTCTTCTTATGTCAGCGAATGAAGCTTGTAATGGTGTGGCGGAGCATGTCGCAGGAAGCATTGATAATTTTGTTGCGATGATGAATCAAAAGGCAAAAGAACTCGGATGTACAGGAACTAATTTTGCAAATGCAAACGGTTTGTGGATGTCAAATCATTATACGACGGCACACGATATGGCATTGATTTCACAGGAAGCCTATAAAAATCCTACATTTGCAAAAATTACCGGAACGAAACGCTATATCATTAATAAAACAAAAAAACATGCAAAACGTTATCTTCATAATCATCATGGTATGCTTTATCCAAGCACATTTACCCAATATTTGTATGAATACTGCGTGGGCGGCAAAACGGGATATACATCAAAGTGTCGTTATACGCTTGTAACTTATGCAAAGAAAAACGGAACAACATTGGTTTCTGTTATCATGCGTGCACCAAATTCCCCTTGGACGGCGCCGGATGCTAATGAGTATACTGATACGACAAGAATTTTGAATTATTGTTTTGAAAATTACAAACGCTATGAAATTGGAACAACGACAGATAATACGGTAAATACAAGTGATTTGTTTACCAAATACAGTTCCTATTATAACCAGCAGTCGGGTCCTTTATCTGTGGAACAGGGAGCCGGGGTTATGCTGCCAAAGGGTGTTACTTTGGACAAGGCACAGAAAAAAGTAATTTATTATGATACACCACAGCAGATTAGTGCAACAAAGAAAGTAATTGGAAAAATTACATATACTTATAATGGAAAAGAAGCGGGCGGTGCTGAGATTTACTATGAAAATGCGAAAAATCCAACCTTAAATGACAGTATTGATATGTCTGAATGGTTTGTGGATGCGGTAGAAAAAGCGAACGAAGCACCTTTTCCATGGAAAAAAGTATTAACTGTTGGAATTGTTGTGATTGCTGTTCTTGCGATTACCATTTTGATTTTGTGGTGGATGAGAACTCATAAAGAACAGCGCACACGCCGCAATCGATACAAGAGAGGGAAGAAAAATCGAAATATCAATGAAAGAGGATACTATTATCACAAAAAATAGATAGCAAAATAATATTATGGAGGCATCATGAGAAAGACAAAAATTATTTGCACACTTGGTCCGGCAACTGACAGAGATGGTATTTTGGAACAATGTATCGAAAGTGGTATGAATGTGGCACGCCTGAATTTTTCACATGGCAGCCATGAAGAACAGCAAAAAAGAATTGACAAGTTGTATGAATTGAGAAAGAAATATCAAAAGCCAATTGCTGCTTTGTTGGATACCAAAGGTCCGGAAATTAGACTTGGTGATTTCAAAGATGGTAAAGTCAATTTGAAACAGGGACAAAAGTTTTCTCTTGTAACAAATGAAGTATTGGGAGATGAGACAAAGGCATATGTCACATACAAACAACTTCCGGAAGACGTAGAGCCGGGAACCCGCATTTTGATGGATGATGGGCTGGTAGAAATGATTGTTGAGGCGGTTGACGAAACACAGATTGACTGCGTGGTTGTCGGTGACTGTGAATTGAAAAACCACAAAGGTGTTAATGTGCCGGGACTTCATTTGAATATGCCATACATGAGTGAAAAAGATAAAAGCGATATTATTTTTGGAATCAATAATCACGTAGATTTTATTGCGGCTTCTTTTGTGCGCACTGTAAAAGATATTGAAGATATCCGTGCTTTTCTGCATGAAAATGGCGGTGATGGAATTCATATTATTGCGAAAATCGAAAACCGCGAGGGTGTTGAAAATATTGATGGAATTATTGCAGTGTCGGACGGCATTATGGTTGCACGTGGTGACATGGGTGTGGAACTGCCGGAAGAAGAAGTTCCTATTTTGCAGAAAATGATTATCGGAAAAGTATACGAAGCAGGCAAGCAGGTAATTACGGCAACGCAGATGCTCGATTCGATGATGAAAAATCCAAGACCAACAAGAGCGGAAGTTGCCGATGTGGCAAATGCAATTTACGATGGCACAAGTGCCATTATGCTTTCAGGTGAAACTGCTGCCGGAAAATATCCGGTGGAATCGGTTCAGACGATGGTGCGGATTGCAAATCGCACGGAAGCGGATATTGATTATGAAAAACGTTTTTATCATCGTGGCCGCCATGAAAAACCAGATGTTACAGAGGCTGTTTGTCATGCAACCTGCACAACGGCATACGATTTGAATGCTTCTGCTATTGTTGCGGTGACAAAATCCGGAAGAACCGCACGTATGATTTCCAGATACCGCCCGGCATGTCCGGTTCTCGGTGGAACGACGTCGAAAAGAGTCTGGCGTCAGATGGCAATGTCGTGGGGTGTATGTCCAATATTACTGGATGAGAAAACAGATGTATTTGCTTTGTTTGACCATGCAGTAGACAAAGGAAAATGTTCCGGACTTCTGAAATCAGGTGATTTGGCGGTGATTACATCGGGTGTTCCAATCGGAATATCCGGAACGACAAATATGCTTAAGGTTGTGAATGTAGGGTAAAACGAACGGGAATTTGCGCAGAATGTTACAAAAACATAACATCATAATTGACTTTTCTCAAATACGTGATAAAATGTAAGTGTATAGAAATGGAGGGATAATTATGAATAAATTGTTAGGAAGCCGTATTAAGGCATTAAGAAGTGCAAATAATCTCACTCAAGAGGAGGTTGCTGATCAGATTGGAATCAGTAGACAGAAATACGCAAGAATCGAGAGTGGGGTTAATAGTATTACATTGGATATCCTTTCTAAAGTGGCAAAAATTTTAGGTGTGACGGTTGGAGATATTACAAAAGTTTTGGACGAAACTCCTGTTGTACAGTATAGAGCCGGAGAGGAAAACGAATCTTCTAAAAAAATATTTGATATGCTGGATTTATTTTATGCGAATAAGCATATGTGTGAAAAGATTCAGCACAAGATAAGTTTTAGGGGGTAAGTTTAATGCTGGATTCACGAAAGCGCGAAATTCGTATAAAAGCTGATTATTTTAGGGCAAATTGTAAAATTGGCAGATATGGTATCATTAATCTGTTCAAAGAATGTGAAAGAATGGGTTATAAATTAGTTAGGTATCCGCTGGGAGAAAATGCAGATCTTGGATTTATGATGAAAAAAGATAACGATATCGTTATCTTTACAAATAGCTGTAGCAGACTTTCTAGAGAAATATTTACACTTGCCCATGAAGTTGGACATGTGATTTTACATTTGAATGATGAAAACACATTTATTGATGATAGTGTAACAATAAATGGGAGAAGTACAGATGAAAAAGAACAGGAGGCAAACTATTTTGCCGCTTGTTTGTTAATGCCATCCGATGATGTTCATAGATTTATTGATTTGGAGATTAAAAATTTTCAGGAATGTGGATTATCGGCAATGGATATTGCCAGAATTATGTCTGAGTTTAATGTTAGTTTTGATATGGCATTAAATCGATTGGAAAGCCTAGGTGTGATTAATACAGACCAAAAGATGCGGCTTGATAATATTAAGACAGAGATGAAAGTTGGAAATTTACTTCGCGCGGTTGGTGGTAATAGCAAGCTGAATGAGCCTAGCGAAGTAATTGATATACCGCATGAGTATATTGATTATGTTATCTATAATTATAATCATAATGCAGTTCCAAAAGAAACATTGGAGCGCGTGCTCGCTTATTATAAACTTGTCATAGATGATGTAAGTGACAAAATTGTTGAGTTCTCTGATGACGATGATGATTTGGATGATTTGATAGGAGGAATAGACGATTGAGAGCCTCTTTAGATACAAATGTTATTATCCATTTCTATAAGGCTGGTCTTGAGAATATTTTGTTTGATTTCTTTGATGAAGGGGTATTTATCTACGAGCAGATTCGCAATATTGAATTAGAAAATCATGGTCAGGAAGTGCTAAATAAGGTTGATTCTGATATTGCATCCGGAAAAATTGAATTATATACAGATCAGAAGTTGAAGGATTTACAGATATATAAGATTTTTGAATATAATTTTTCCGAAAATAGAAACCTGTATGGTACTGGTGATTTGGGTGAAGTATATGCAATATCATTAACGCAAACCCTCGGTGCATACTCATTGGTAACTGATGATACAAAGCAGGGTGGACCGTATATGTCATTATTACAATTTGAAGATGAGGTAATGCCATTTACTTTTGCTGATGTTTTGATATTACGCTATTTGGTTGGCAATGCTGATGAAAATCAAACAGTGAATGACTTTAACATGATTAATAACTCATCAAGTTTGAATTGGTCTTTTAAGAGTCAAGTGAGTAAGTTTATCAAAAGATTTCTCAAAGATCCATATAGAAATGAAGACAAAGAATGGATTTTAGACTTAGCTGCGAAAAAAGGATTTAGTATTAAAGTAAAGTTGGAAGCATTAAGTAAGTTATTGTGATTGATGTAAAATGCTATTCCTAACAAAGAAGTCACTTGATAAATAAACTCCCCCCTTTCGATGTCATAACAACGTATATTTTCCTATTATTATACTATATTAAATGGTATACTAATATCACAAATATACAGGAGGAAATAAAAATGACAGGAATAAAAAATATGGATATGTCGAAGGTTTTGGTTTTAAAGGATGAAGTAGCTTACCAGCCAGGACAAGTAGTATCAAAGACATTAGCACAGAATGAGCATTTGAGTGTAACTTTATTTGCATTTGATAAGGACGAGGAAATCAGTACACATGAATCAGGCGGTGATGCCTTTGTTACTTGTCTTGATGGCGTTGGCAAAATCACAATTGATGGTGTTGATTATGAACTTCATGAAGGGGAGTCTATTGTTATGCCGGCAAAACACCCTCATGCTGTACTTGGAAAAGAGCAGTTTAAAATGTTGTTAGTTGTAGTTTTTTAATTAAGGAGATTTACCATGCCGTTTCAGTACAAGGTATCAGAAGATAAAAAAGTCCGTGTCATTATTGACACGGATGCTGCCTGTGAGGCAGATGACCCATTTGCAATTGCCCACGCGTTGATGTGCCAGAAGTTTGACGTGAGGGCAATTTTTGCTGAGCAATTTAATCGAGAGGGGAGTACGCGACAGAGTTACGAAGAAATTTTGACGGTTTTGCGTGCAATGAAAAAAGAAGTTCCCGCTTTTATGGGAGAGGAAACAAAAATTTCTGAGAAAAAACAGGGCGAGGAAGTTTCACCTGCAGCTGACTTTTTGATTGAAGAAGCAATGAGGGTGGATGAAAAACCATTGTTTGTGCTATGCATTGGGGCGATTACCAATGTGGCGAGTGCGATGATGAAAAAGAAGGAAATTGCAAAACACATGACGATTGTGTGGATTGGTGGACAGGGGCATGAGCATAGCACGCCTGAAGTGCGTGAGTTCAATGCGGGAAATGATGTTGAGGCGATTAACTACGTGTTAAACAGTGGTGTGAATTTTTGGCAGATTCCAAATGATGTGTATGGAAAAATGAGAATTAGTCTTGCTGAGATTGAGAGGCGGATTGCGCCATGCGGAGAAATTGGAAGACATTTATTTGAAAATATGGAAACATATAATCATTCGGAACATGCGGGATGGACAGCAGGGGAGAGCTGGACATTAGGTGATTCGCCGGCGGTTGGTGTGGTGCTTGATCCGGATTGTGGATTTTATCATGAAACTGAGGCGCCGATTATACTTGATGACACGACCAATAAATTTGAAAAAGGAAGACCGAAAATTCGGGTGTATACATCGGTGGATTCGCGGTTTATTCTGGAAGATTTTATTGCGAAACTGGAAGTTTTATATGGAAAGGGTTCCGATACAAAATAGATACAAAAAAGATGTATGATAGCAGGTGGTAAGGAGGATGTAAATGACAAAGATACTGATTGTGGAAGATGAAGAGGCAATTTCTGACTTGATTAAAATGAGCCTTACGAAGGCGGGATATCACTGTGAACAGGCGATGGACGGATTGGAAGCGGCAGATTGTATCGAGAATAATAATTATGATTTGATTCTTCTTGATATCATGCTTCCGGAAATTAATGGATATGAATTGCTGGAATACATAAAAACAAAAGAAACGCCCGTTATTTTTATTACGGCGATGGGCGAATTGAATGACCGTGTGAAAGGGCTTCGCGCAGGTGCTGATGATTACATTACAAAACCATTTGAAATGATTGAGCTTTTGGCGCGTGTGGAAACGGTTTTGCGGCGTTACCACAAAGTGGGTGGCACGTTTGAGATTTTTGATACGGTAATTGATGTTTCTTCGCGGACAGTTACGCAGAATGGAAAGCAGATTATGCTTACGCTCAAAGAGTTTGAACTGCTTTTGTTTTTTGTGCGCAATAAAAATATTGCTTTGTATCGTGAAACAATTTATGAAAATATATGGGAAAATGATTATATGGGTGACAGCCGTACCGTAGATTTACATGTGCAGAGGCTGCGGAAGAAAATGAACTGGGGAAATCGAATTAAATCGGTTTACAAAGTTGGATATCGGCTGGAGGTGTAACGTGAAATTTTACTGGAAAATGTTTATTAGTTTTTTTATACTTATTTCCCTTACGTTTGCGGTCAGCGGAACATGGATGATTTCTGCTTCTTTCAAAACCTCTTTGCAGCGGGAAATTGAGATGGGGATGAGCCGGAATGAGCTGTATCGAACTGCTTTGCAAAATGCGGTGAGTGCCGTGCCGGCAGATTATTTTACAAAACAAAATCATTCTATGAAAGAAATTATAAGTTCACTGCAGGAAAGTCTCTTGGAAAAAGGCACTGATTTTTTTGTGTACAATAAAAAGAAGAAAACGATTTTTTCTTCGACGAAAAAAACAGAAGACGTTTCTTTGTTAGAAAATGTTGATAAGTCCCACAAAATTTATCAGGTCTGTCAAAAAGGTGAAAATTATTATCTGCGGACAGTCAGTTATTTATTTGTGACAGCGGATATGAATGGATATTATATTGAGACGCAAACGAATTTGCAGGAAATTTTTCAAAAGCGGGATGACATGACAAAGATGTATCATTACATCGTTTTGATTGTTTTGATATGCTGCGCGGTTTTGTCGTTTGTGATTTCGTATCTATTAACCTATCGGGTTCGAGCGCTGTCCGTGACGGCGCGGGCGTTTGCCGGCGGGCAGATGGAAGAACGTGCTAAAATCCGGGGAACGGATGAAATTGCAAAGCTTGCCATTGACTTTAACCAGATGGCAGATGAACTTCAGGAAAAAATGGAGCAGTTGGAGGAACACGTAAAGAGCCAGGAAGCGTTTACCGCTGCATTTGCCCACGAATTGAAAACACCACTGACGTCGATTATTGGTTATGCGGAATTGCTCCGCTCGATGTCTCTTTCAAAAGAGGAAGAACTGACGGCGGCAAACTATATTTTTTCACAGGGAAAACGGTTAGAATCACTTTCGTATAAATTGCTGGAATTGTTTGTTTTGCAAAAAGGTGAAATTTCTTTTTTGCCGGTAAATGTAGGAGAGGCGATTGAAGAGGTCAAACAGATTACAGCACAGGGACTTCAAAAAAAGGAAGTTATTTTGGAGGCATCATTTGATGAGGCAGTGCTTTTGCTGGAAAAAGATTTATTTATTTCCCTTTTAGTAAACTTGGTGGATAATGCTGCAAAGGCATCGCAGGCCGGCGGGCATATCCGGCTGACTGGTAAATGTGAAGAAAACCGCTATGCCATTACGGTAAGAGATGAAGGAAAAGGAATTCCGGAAAGCGAGATTAAAAATATTTTGGAGCCTTTTTATATGGTTGACAAATCTCGCTCCCGCAAAGAGGGGGGCGCAGGACTTGGTATGACACTTTGTGCTGAAATTGTCCGTTTACATCATGCAGAATGGAAAATTGAAAGCAAAGAAAATGAGGGAACAAAAATTACGATTTGGTTTTCTTTGGAGGGCGAAGAATGAAAAAAGGAATCAGAATTTTTTTGATGATTGTGGTGGTCGTTTTAGTTTTTGCCGGTGTACAGTGGGTGCCAAATATCGTGAATCAAATGCAGGAAAAAAAGGATTTAGGGCAGGCTGTGATTACGAAAGATTCAACATCGAAAAAGAATATAGGAATGCAATTATCGTATGCCGAAAAAATGGATATTTTGTCGGCATCGCCAAATCAGCTCTATTTGTTTAAAACGAAAAATAAAAAGCAGCTTTTGGAATACGATGGCAAATTTTTTGAAAAGCTGAATACACAATTGAAAAAATTTACGGAGTTAAAAATTATGGATTTTTCAAGGTTATCCAAAAATCTTGAAAAAAGTTTCAAACAGGCATCGTATTATTCGATTCAGCAGGAGTATGGAACCAATGGATTTCCAATTTGGATTTTATCTTTTTCATATAAAAATTCCGATTATTGGATTGGGTTTGATTTGGCACTTGAAAAGATTCTATATTTTAGTGCTGAGGGAGGAGAACCATTAAAATTTTTAACTAGAAATCATGTATCGGAGAAAGCAGTGGCGGCGAAATTTATAAAAAGAATTAAAAGGAAATTAGAAGAATATTATGGTGCAAAATGGGAAAAAGAAAGTTACAGCCATGATATGATTGCCAGGTTAATATTAGTTCAAAATATTGCCGTTTTTTCCAATAAGAACAATAGTGTTGTTCCTGTGAGAACCGTAATATGGGAAAATCCGACTGCCGGCAAATACAGTAATATAAAGATTAGTTTGGGTGGAATCGCATCGGAGGATGATTTCGATATGTCGGGTTCTTTATATTCCAATGGTTATGCGGATTCAAGCACGTCAAGCACGATGAAATGATACAAAAAAGATACCTTCTTTTGGGCAAAAAGATACAAGTTCATTTTATGATTGTATCGTAGTCTGAAAGGAGGTCTTTTTGTGAGTAAAAGAAGCAGACGATACTTAATTTTAATTCTGGTTTTTGTGCTTTTCTTTGACAGCATTTTAGTTGGTATGTATTTGATGATTGATGCAAAAGGAGATAAGACGGAAAACCAAAATAGGATGGGGATGGGGCAAGTGGAGCAGAAGGTAGAATCTGTAAAAGCAGTAAAGCAGAAAAAAGGGGATTCACTTTTGGTGTTAGTAAACAAAGACAACAAAATGCCGGAAGATTTTCATCTGCCTTTGGTTCGTCTGAAAAATGGAAAATTTGTCGCAGAAAAAATGTATGCCTCACTTAGGGCTATGTGGTTTGATTGTGAAAGGGAAAATCCGGGTTACTCAATTGTTGTTTCCAGTGCTTACCGCAGTCATGCAAAACAAAGCAAGCTTTTACAAGAGGAAATTCAAAAAAATGAGCGGCTGGGAATGAGCTCGAAAGCGGCAAAAAAGGATGCACTCCGCACGGTTGCGCCACCCGGATTTAGTGAACATCAAACAGGACTGTGTGTGGATATCACGGCAAAGAATTTTCAATTATTAAACCGCGCACAGGAGAATACGCCGGAGAACAAATGGTTACAAAAGCACTGTAAAGATTATGGATTTGTGCTTCGTTATCCAAAAGGGCGTGAAACAGTAACCGGTTATTCGTATGAGCCGTGGCATTTTCGTTATGTAGGAAAAAAAGCCGCAAAAGAAATTGCGCGGCGGGGCATTACGCTGGAAGAGTATGTCCGGGAGCAGTAGTTAAATATTTGTTGCCAGTTTTTTGGGATTGCAGTAATTTAATAGAAACCAAAAAAATACTAACAAACATTTTATCCCACCAATAATTTATGATATGATAAAAACAACCAAATCTATAAAATAGACACATTTACATAAAATATCCACCTATTACTTTTTTTCATGGCAGATTATAATTATTGTGTCGGGGGGTGAAAGAGTGCTTCGAATGGAAATTGCGCTTATTATCATTTTAGGATTTATTGCGTATATGTATTTTTCGACAGAGAGAAAACATACGAAATTACACCGGACATTTTCTGTTTTGCTGCTGGTTGTAATCGTTCATCTTGTTTTTGATGCGGTAACGATTTATACGGTAAATCATTTGGAGCAGGTGTCAATCGCAGTAAACGATGCATTTCACCGGGTGTTTGTCGGAACGATGGCAGGTGTTTTGTACTTGTTTTACCGGTACATTGCTGCTGTTGTGGAGGAAGAGACCAAGAAAAAAATGATTTTTGACTGGCCGGCGAAAATCTTTTTGATTGTGTTGGAAATCATTGCACTTGTTTTTCCGATTGCATACATACAAACGCCAAATGGAAACTATTCGGCAGGTGCTTATGTGATTGCCAGTTATGGCGGAGTCGCGATTTATCTGGCACTGTGTGCAGGAATTTTAATCTGGAACTGGAAACAGATTCATGTGAAGAAAAAGTTTGCGATTGGAGTAGCACTTTGGGTTGAATTTTTGGTGTGCGGCTTGCAGGGGGCATACCCAACGTGGCTAATCAGTGGAATGGGAATTACATTGATGACGTTGTCCTTTTATCTGACTTTGGAAAATCCGGATATACTCAGGGCTGAATTGACGGAGCAGAAAATGTCGATGCTGTATTTGAAAAGTCAGGTAAATCCACATTTTCTTTATAACACACTCGACACAATACGAATTCAGGCGCAGCTTAACGGGGATAAAAAAGTGGCGGATTTGTTGATGCGGCTGGTCGATTTTTTCCGCATCAGCGTAAAAGTGGACAGACAGATGGTAGCACTGGATGATGAGCTGGAATTGTTAGAAGCTTATATGGATTTGATGTGTTACCGATATCCGAATCTTCATTGTGAATACGATATAGACCCGGATTTGGGAGGAAATCTTGTTCCGAATTTTATTTTACAGCCACTTGTTGAAAATAGTTTGCTGCACGGCTTGAAAAACAAAGGGTACCGGGGGGAGGTTGTCATTACGGCAAAAAAAGAGGGGAATGCAATCGAAATCCTGATTCGCGACAGCGGAAGTGGATTTACGGATGGCAGGAAAGATATCATTGATGAGATGCTTCTTCACTACGACAAGAAGCAGGCAAAACTAGAGGGAAACAGCATTGGTATTTTAAATGTGCAAAAAAGAATCAAATTGCTGTGTGGTCCAAAGTATGGACTCAGTTATATGGAAAATGAAACCGGCGGAGTGACGGCACGATTACTGCTGCCGCATGAGGAGGACGCAAAATGAAAAAACTGCGAGTGCTGCTGGTCGATGACGAGATAATGATTCGGGAAGGGTTTAAAAAGTTGTTTGACTGGGAAGCCCATGAGTGTGTCGTTGTCGGCGAGGCAGCGGATGGAATGGAAGCAATTACAAAAATTGATGAGGAGCAGCCTGATATTGTGATTATGGATATTAATATTCCGATTATTAACGGCCTGAAAGTGATTCAGTTAAGCCGGGTGAAATATCCGTCCATGGCTTTTGTGATTGTTTCCGGTTACGATGATTTTTCATATTGCAGGGAGGCTCTGCGGCTGCAGATTACGGACTATATTTTGAAGCCGGTCAATTACGAGGAATTTGGCTCTTGTATTGACCGGTTGAAAATTAGTCTCTATAATAACGAAGTAAAGGAAAAACCGGTTGTGAAAAAAGAACGTGTCATAACCGGAATTACAAAATATATGCAGGAACATCTTTCGGAAGACGTTAGTTTGCATATTCTTTCGGAAGAATTTCATTTAAATTCGCAGTACATCAGTCAGTTATTTAAAAACGAAATAGGAGTAAATTTTCTGACATACCTTACAAACATTCGGATGGAGCACGCAAAAAAACTGCTGCTTTCATCCTCGCTTTCGATCGCGGAAGTTTCAGAGCAGTCTGGTTATGGTGATTACCGCGTGTTTACGAAAGTATTTAAGAAATCAGAGGGAATTACACCATCGCAGTACCGGCGTGACTTCCTTTTCCAATAATTATAAGGAGTGAAAGAAAATGTTAAGAATAGAGAATTTGACAAAAACGTATGGTGAAAAAAGGGCAGTAGATAATCTTTCCCTTCATATTGCGCCGGGTGAAATTTATGGTTTTATCGGTCACAATGGAGCGGGAAAAACGACAACACTGAAAGCGGTTGTCGGGATTCTTCAATTTGATAAAGGCGAAGTTTTCATTAAAGGAGAATCCATCCGCAAAAATCCGCTTGCCTGCAAACAAAAAATTGCTTATATTCCGGATAATCCGGATTTGTATGAATTTATGACAGGAATCAAATTCTTAAATTTTATTGCGGATATTTTTGGCGTGCCGGAAGAAAAACGGCAGGAGAGAATCCGCAAATATGCTGATTTGTTTGAGATGACAGAAAATCTTGCGCAGCCGATTGCTTCCTACTCACATGGTATGAAGCAAAAACTTGCGATTATATCTGCGTGGATTCATGAGCCAAAGTTAATTATAATGGATGAGCCGTTTGTCGGACTTGACCCGAAAGCAGCACACATTTTAAAACAGATGATGCGTGAGATATGTGATGAGGGAGGTGCTATCTTTTTCTCCACACACGTACTGGAAGTGGCAGAAAAATTGTGTGACAAAGTGGCGATTATCCGAAATGGACAATTGATTCAATCCGGTACCATGCAGGAAGTAAAGGGTGACGACAGCTTAGAAGAGGTATTTTTGGAATTGGAGGGAGAATGATGTTTCGTATACTTTTGAAAAAACAGATGACAGAAATTTTCCGTGCCTATTTTTATGATGCCAAAAAGAACAAAAAACGATCGGTTTTTTCTACCGTTTTGTTCTTTGGTTTTTTCATTATTCTTATGGTTGGTATTGTGGGAGGAATGTTTGCTTATTTGGCAGATTCTTTATGCAAACCATTTGCCATGGTAAATATGAAATGGCTGTATTTTCTTATTATGGGAATGATTGCAATTGCACTTGGCACATTCGGAAGTGTGTTTAATACCTATTCCGGTTTGTATTTGTCAAAGGATAATGATTTATTGTTGTCCATGCCAATTCCTATCCGGAGTATTCTGACAATAAGGCTTGTCAGTGTGTACTTAATGGGACTCATGTATTCGGCAATTGTGATGCTGCCGGCAGTTATTGTTTATTGGATTGAAGTTGAGGCAACACCTTTAACCGTTGTTGGTCCGGTGCTGTTGATTTTGTTAATTTCTCTTTTGGTATTAATTTTATCCTGTGTGCTTGGCTGGTGCGTGGCAAAGATAAGCTTGAAGTTAAAGAATAAAAGTTTTATTACCGTGATTTTGTCACTATGTTTTTTTGCCCTGTATTATTTTGTTTATTTTAAAGCGCAGGATTTGATTCAAAATCTTCTTATGAATGCGGCTGTTTACGGAGAAAAAGTAAAGGGGAGTGCATATCCGGTTTATTTGTTTGGAAAAATCGGAGAAGGTGACCTTTTAGCAATGCTTCTCTACACGGCTGTCATTGCCGTGTTATGTGCACTGACATTTGTTGTTTTGTCGCGGAGTTTTATTAAGATTGCGACTTCGAGCGACAGTGTGAAAAAGGTTGTTTACAAAGAGAAAAAAGAAAAGAGAAAAACGCCTTTTATGGCAATTTTGCAGAAGGAGTTTGGGCGGTTTTTATCGAGTCCGAATTATATGCTCAATTGCGGGCTTGGTGTGATTGCACTTCCAATTGTTGGTGTTGTCATGCTTTTTAAGGGAAATGACATTTTGGATTTCATGAATATGATTTTCGGAAGCGAAAGAGAGGGCATGCTGATTGTCCTTGTTGTGACTGCACTTAGTTTATTAGCGTCGATGAATGACATGGTTGTTCCGTCGGTATCGCTGGAAGGAAAAAATATTTGGATTGCACAGTCATTGCCAATGGATTTGTGGCAGGTGCTCCGTGCCAAACTTAGCGTGCAGCTTTTGCTTACCATCGTGCCGCTTATTGTGTGCGAAATCTGTTTTGTATTTGTGATGCCAAGTCATGGGATAGAAACTATTCTTGGTTTGATAGTGCCGATTGTGTTTGCAATCTTCCTTACATTGTTTGGATTGTTTCTCGGATTGCAGATGCCAAATCTATCTTGGACAAATGAGCTGGCGCCGATTAAGCAGAGTCTTAGTGTTGTGATTTCGATGTTTGGTGGATGGGTTGTTTCCATAGTGCTGTCGGTGCTTTATTATACGACGGCGTATCCAATGGGAGTTTCTTTGTATTTTGCGGTGATTTTGGTTGCATTTGCGATAGCAAGTGTGGTACTTTGTATATGGTTGAAAAAGAAGGGAACAATTATTTTTGCCAATTTATCAGCGTAAAGTCAGAAAGGGAAGCATTATGAGCAATGGATTTGTTATGATAACGGGAGCAAGTTCCGGGATAGGAAAAGCGTTTGCTGCGCAGTTCGCAAAAAAAGGTTATGATTTGATTCTGGTGGCGAGACGGAAAGAGCGATTGCAGGAACTCGCAGAGGAATGGACGAAAAAAGGACGCAAATGCTTTGTTCTGACGGCTGACCTTGCGAAGAAAAAGGAATGCCGCAAGATAATGGAAGAAGTACGAAAATTACCGGTAAAGGTATTTATTAATAATGCAGGTTTTGGCGACTGCGGCAGTTTTTTAGAGACGGATTTAAGTAAAGAAGTGGAAATGATTCACGTCAATATCCGTGCCATGCATTTTCTTATGAAGCAGATGCTTTGCCAGATGGAAAAACAGGGAGAGGGCTCGATTCTAAATGTTGCATCTTCTGCAGGACTCCTCCCAGCCGGCCCCTATATGGCGACCTATTATGCAACAAAATCTTACGTCACAAGTCTGACGCGTGCCGTGGCACTTGAATTAAAGGAAAAGAAAAGTAATGTGTATGTGGGTGCACTCTGTCCGGGACCGGTTGACACCGAATTTAATAAAGTGGCAAATGTAGAATTTGCGATACCGTCCATCACACCAACATACTGCGCTTCTTATGCAATTCGTAAAATGGAAAAACGAAAAATTGTAATTGTCCCGAAAAATAAAATGAAAGTGCTTGCCTTTATCAGTAGAGTTCTGCCGCAGAGCCTGGTCATCCGCATGACCGCACGGCAGCAGAAGAAAAAGAGGAACTGGTAGGTTTTGGGGGAGGCGTAATTTATCAAAAAAAAGGGTTGCGTTTTGTGAGCGCTTTCGCTAGACAAACGCGTAAGGGTATCGGCATGCAAAATACGCAATGCCAGATACCCACGTGTTTGTACTCACAAAACGCAAATCTTTTTTTGATAAGTTACTGGCTCCCCAAATCCTGAATATTTGACACAAACCCACTTCTGACATCATTGACAGTATCTGAAAATGCTAATAAACAGGGCGTTTGTGAGAAATCAGAGATGCAGGGAAAGAAGAATAAGGCGCTGGCGGAGGAGAGCCAGCAAGTTATATGAGCTTTGCATTGAAGCCAGGCGGATTGCAGGGATATGTGGAAGCTATGGCGGAGTTTAATTAAACACGAAGTGAAATGACACCGGTCAGAGAAATCTGACCGGTGTTTTTTCATCCTGATAAATTGAAGATTGCAAATTGAAATGTTCAATTTCTAATTGTGAAAGAATAGAAATGGTGGTATACTGAGATATAGTTAGACATTTCGTGTTAGGTATTCCTGGAGGATAACGATGACAGTTAATTACGATAAGTTGTGGAACATATTAAATGAACGTGGAATGATGAAAACGGAGCTTATAAAAGAGGCAAAGATAAGCACAAATGCTATGGCAAAATTGGGCAAGAATGAAGATGTCCGAGTGGGAGTATTGGCAAAGATTTGTGTGGCGCTAGGGTGTAAGCTGGATGATATTGTAGAGATAGAGTCCTGATAATGGGACAGGGTTTGTGAGAAGATTTTATATGGGGTAGTGGAATTTTTGTTTACTTGAACTTCCGATAATACAAAATTATGAGAAGTTTAAAGATGTGTGAAGGAGGTAGCGATGGTTTCAAATTTTGATTTTTTGAAGAAAGATTTTCCGGTTCTTTCAAATTTTGGAGAAATGGCTGAGAAATATTGTTACTCTGATTCAAATTCATGTTTAATGAAGTTGGGTATGATTGGAGAAACTATTGTAAATTTAATGTTTACATATGATAGAATTGCATTTCCACATGATAACACAGCAGTTGCACGTATAGACAAATTAAGTAGAGAAGGGTTACTTACAAGTGATTTAGTTGCTATTTTGCATGGTCTTAGAAAGGTAAGAAATAAAGCAGTACATGAAAATTATGCTTCGATAGCAGATGACAAAACATTTTTGCCGATGGCACACAGTCTCTGTGAATGGTTTATGCAGACCTATGGAGATTGGAATTATTCTCATAAAGATTTTGTCATGCCGGAAGAAAATACAGTATTAGGTACAGTTGATAAAGAGGCTGAAGAGAAAAAGGAATCAGAACTCACAAAGTTAGCAGAACAAATGGCAGCAGCGGCTCCGATTATTGAACAGACAGAGCGTAAGAAGCAAGCTTATAAAGCAGCCAATCAAAGACCAAAAACAGAAGCGGAAACTCGTTTCTTGATTGATGAACAATTACGAATGGTAGGATGGGATGCAGATACCGAAAATCTGCGCTACTCCAAGGGAACTCGTCCTACAAAAGGTAGAAATCTCGCAATCGCTGAATATCCTACGAATTCTAAAGTGGGAAATAGAGGATATGCAGATTATGCACTTTTTGTAGGAGAGAAATTAGTTGGTATTATCGAAGCAAAAGCTATTCATAAGGATATCCCTTCTGTTATTGATTATCAAGGAAAAGACTATCCAAGATGTATTCGAAAAGAAGATGAGAAATACGTTATAGATACATGGGGAGAATTTAAAGTTCCATTTACCTTTGCAACAAATGGAAGACCTTACCTTGAGCAGTATAAGACAAAATCCGGTATCTGGTTTTTGGATTTAAGGAAACCGGATAATTCGCCGATGGCATTACGGGGCTGGATGAGTCCCGATGGAATGGAAGAATTGCTTGCTGCGGATATAGAAGGTAAGAATAAGAATCTGAAGGAAATGTCATATGACCTTTTGACAGATAAAGACGGACTGAATTTGAGACCTTATCAGCTGAATGCAATTAGGGCGGCAGAAGAGGCTGTTATTAGCGGAAAGCAAACCGCATTATTAGCAATGGCTACCGGTACAGGTAAAACAAGAACTGTATTAGGTATGATTTACCGATTCCTTAAGACAGAGAGATTTCGTCGCATCTTATTTTTGGTAGACCGTACAGCATTAGGAGAACAGGCTCAGGATGTTTTCGAAGAAGTAAAAATGGAAGATCTCCTCACGCTTGATGATATTTATAATATTAAAGGTTTAGAAGACAAAACAATTGATAAGGAGACTCGTATCCACATTTCGACTGTTCAGGGAATGGTTAAGCGAATTATGTACAATGATGGTGAAACCATGCCTGCTGTTTCAGATTATGATTTGCTCATAATAGATGAAGCACACCGCGGATACATCCTAGACAAAGAAATGGGAGAAGATGAGGCTCTTTATAGAGACCAAAGAGAATATCAGAGTAAGTATAGGTCAGTTATAGAATATTTTAATGCTGTGAAAATTGCACTTACAGCAACACCGGCATTACAGACTACAGAAATCTTTGGAGAACCGGTTTTTAAATATACCTATCGTGAGGCTGTTATTGAGGGATATTTGGTAGATCATGATGCACCTCATGAGTTAAAGACTAAATTAAATACAGAAGGTATTCATTATAAAAAGGGTGATGCGGTTACAATATATGACCCAATCACCGGAGAAATCGAAAATAGTGAGTTGATAGAGGATGAACTGGATTTTGATGTAGATTCATTTAATAAGCAGGTTATAGTAGAATCCTTTAATAGAACGGTTTTGGAAGAAATAGCAAAAAATATAGATCCAGAATCCCCGAGGGAACAGGGGAAAACATTGATTTATGCTGTTAATGATGACCATGCAGATATGATTGTATCAATACTCAAGGATATTTACACAGAATATGGTGTTGATAATGATGCAATTATGAAGATTACTGGCAGTGTAGCCAACGGAAATAAAAAGAAAATACAAGAGGCAATAAAGCGTTTCAAAAATGAAGATTATCCATCCATTGTTGTCACGGTTGATTTGTTGACAACAGGTATTGATGTACCTTCGATTTCAACGTTAGTGTTTATGCGCCGTGTTAAATCCCGTATTTTGTTTGAGCAGATGTTGGGACGTGCTACACGTTTGTGCAAAGAGATTCACAAGACACATTTTGATATTTATGACCCTGTTGGTGTTTACGATGCTTTAGAGGATGTCAATACAATGAAACCAGTAGTAGCAAATCCAAGCACATCATTTACACAGTTATTAGATGGCTTAGAGGAAATGGATGATGAAGCACACGTAAAGAATCAAATCAATCAGGTAATCGCAAAGCTACAGCGTAAAAAGAAAAATATTGATGCAAAAACGATGGAGCATTTCATTGATATGTCAGGAGGAATGGACCCGACACAGTTTGTAGTTGATATTCAAAAACGCAGTCCGGAAGATGCTAAAAAGAGATTATTGGCATATTACGATTTATTCCGTATGCTTCAGGAAAGTAAGCCAAATGGTGGACGACCTGTTGTTATTTCTGATGAACAAGATACTTTTATCGAAGAGAGAAGGGGCTACGGAAATAAAGATGCCCGCCCGGAAGATTACATAGATGCATTCTCAAGCTATATTCAAAATAATATCAATGAGATTGCAGCATTAAAAATTATCTGTACAAATCCGCGTGAACTTACCAGGGATAGCTTGAAGTCCCTGATGCTTACGTTGGATAGAGAGGGATATACAACACAGCAATTAAATACGGCAATATCACAATTGACAAATGAGGAAATGGCAGCAGATATTATAAGCTTGATTCGCAGATATGCTATAGGTTCAGTGCTTATCGGCCATGAGGCAAGAATTAGAAAGGCTGTGGATCGATTGCGAAAAGCACATTCTTTTACTATGCAGGAACAAAATTGGATTAAGAGAATGGAAGATTATTTGCTGAATGAATCAGTACTGAATATTACAGTATTTGATGAGGACAGTCGTTTCAAATCGCAGGGTGGATTTGCGAAGATAAATAAAATATTTAGTGACAAATTAGAAAGTGTCGTTTTAGAACTCAATGAGTATCTATATGATGATGGAGGAAGAACTGCATGACAACACAAGAAATCGTATCAAAACTTTGGAATCTTTGTAATGTATTAAGAGATGATGGAATTACCTATCATCAGTATGTAACTGAGCTTACATATATTCTGTTTCTTAAAATGGCAAAGGAAACCGGTGCAGAGAAGCAGATACCGGAAGGTTATCGTTGGGATGTATTAAAATCAAAAAGTGGTGTTGAATTAAAGAAATTTTACAAAGAATTGCTGAATCATCTGGGAGAAAACTGTACAGGACGCGTAAGAGAAATTTATCAGGGTTCCGCAACTAATATTGAGGAGCCGAAGAACCTCGAGAAAATTATTACGACGATTGATGGACTTGATTGGTTTTCAGCTCGTGAAGAGGGGTTGGGCAATCTTTATGAGGGATTATTGGAGAAAAATGCGAACGAAAAGAAATCCGGAGCAGGTCAGTATTTTACACCTAGAGTCCTTATTGATGTGATGACAAGATTGATGAAACCACAGCCGGGAGAACGCTGTAATGACCCAGCCTGTGGAACGTTTGGATTTATGATTTCTGCAAGCCAGTATGTGAGAGAGAATACAGATGATTTATTCCAATTAGATGCGGATACTGCAAAATTCGAAAGAGAAGAGGCGTTTACCGGCTGTGAGCTTGTGCATGATACACATAGGCTTGCATTGATGAATGCAATGCTACATGATATTGAAGGTGAAATAAAGCTGGCAGATACTTTGTCTAATGCTGGAAAAGAAATGAAAGGATATGATGTAGTATTAACGAATCCGCCTTTTGGAACCAAGAAGGGTGGAGAACGTGCTACAAGAGACGACTTTACATTCCCAACCAGCAATAAGCAGCTCAATTTCCTGCAGCATATTTACAGAAGCTTGAATACAGATGGCAAAGCAAGAGCAGCAGTTGTATTGCCGGATAATGTTTTATTTGCAGATGGAGATGGCGAAAAAATTCGTAAAGACCTTATGGAAAAATGTAATCTGCATACAATCCTTAGATTGCCTACCGGTATTTTCTATGCTCAGGGAGTAAAGACCAATGTATTATTCTTTACGAGAGGTAAAACGGATAAGGCTAATACTAAAGAAGTTTGGATATATGACCTCAGAAATGACATGCCATCATTTGGAAAGACAAATCGTTTGAAGAAAGAAGATTTTGATGACTTTGTTGCTTGCTATGCGGATGGTGATTTGTCAGCACGTAAAGAAACATATAGTGAAGAAAATCCGAATGGAAGATGGAGAAAATTCACATATGATGAAATTTTAGCAAGGGATAAAACAAGTCTTGATATTACATGGATGAAGAGTGATTCGGGGACAGATGATTACACTCTTGCAGAATTGTTAGAACAAATAAAGGAAAAATCATCCAACATATCTAAGGCAGTTGCGGAATTGGAAGCACTTATAGGAGAGGTGGAAGAATAATGGATACAAAAGCATTACGACAAAAAATTCTTGACCTTGCTATTCGCGGTAAATTAGTTCCACAGGATCCAAACGATGAACCTGCTTCTGTTTTGCTGGAACGAATCCGAGTTGAAAAACAGCAGATGGTCAAGGAGGGTAAGTTAAAACCTAAGGATATTAAGAATGATACAATCATATTTGTTGGTGAGGATAATTTACATTATGAGAAGTTCCAGGACGGAAGCGAGAAATGTATTGAGGATGAGATACCGTTTGAAGTGCCGGAAGGGTGGGTATGGTGTAGATTAACGGAGATTACTTTTGAAATCTTTGCTGGTGGAGATAAGCCTGAAAATTACTCCAAGACACAAACAGATGAGTTTTCCATTCCTATATTTGCTAATGGCGCCGAAAATGATGGTCTGTATGGTTTTACCAATAAAGCAAGAGTAAATAAATCTGCAATTACCGTATCTGCAAGAGGAACTATTGGCTTTTGCTGTATTAGGCACATGCCCTTTGTACCAATAGTGAGGTTAATTACTATTGTTCCTGCTGAGGGGATAAATATTGAATATTTGAGAATTGTATTCCAAGCACTAATTGAAACAGGGGAAGGCTCAAGTATTCCACAGCTTACTGTACCTGGAATAAAGCCTAAATTAATTCCGATACCACCATATTCAGAACAGACAAGAATATCCAACAAATTGATAGAAACAGAAAAAATTGTTTCAGCTGTTGAACTTAACCAAGAATCAGTAGTCAACTATATTAAGTTGGCAAAATCAAAAATCCTTGATCTTGCCATCCGAGGACAGCTTGTCCCACAAGACCCTAATGATGAACCTGCTTCCGTTCTGCTTGAACGCATTCGGGCAGAGAAAGAAGAACTCATAAAAGCGGGTAAAATCAAGCGCGATAAGAAAGAATCTGTCATCTTCAAAGGTGAGGATAACTCTTATTATCGACAAACCGGAACATTAATAGAAAATATTAATGATTGGAATTTGGATGATATTCCTATTAATTGGGAATTGTGCTGTTTAGGTGAGATATGTGATTATGGAAACTGTGTTAATGTAGATACTAAAGATATTGACGAGGGAGCGTGGGTTTTAGATCTCGAAGATATTGAAAAAGATTCCGGCAAAGTTATACATAAAATTAGGAAATATGAACGTGATTCGTCTAGTACAAAGCATCTGTTCAAAAAGGGACAGGTCCTTTATAGCAAGTTGCGTCCTTATCTAAATAAAGTGGTTCTTGCAGATGAGGAAGGATTTTGCACCTCTGAAATTCTTCCGTTGAATTTCTCAAATGTTGTTGAACCACAATATGCATTATACTATCTAATGTCACCTACTTTTTTGAAATATGCCAATCGTTGCTCATATGGAGTAAAAATGCCACGGCTGGGTACTGCAGATGGGAGAAAAGCAGTATTTCCTTTGCCTCCGTTTGAGGAACAACGACGAATTTCTCAGCATATTTCAAAAATATTTATTGAGATAGACGATATCTCAAATATGTTACTATAGTGAACAGCCGCTTTCAAAAAGCGGCTGCACTTCTTACCAAGTTACTATTTTATCTACAAGTGCTTGTTGTTCACTTGCGGTACGTCGTAAATAGATACGAGTAGTTTCAATGCTTTCATGCCCCATAAGATCAGCCAGTAATGCAATATCATTATACTTTTCAAGAAAGTTTTTGGCATATCTATGACGGAAAGAGTGTGGATAGACCACTTTGCTGTCCAATCCATATTTGTCTGCATAATTCTTGAGCTGTTGAGAAATACCTCTAGTCGTTATACGATTACCATACCTGTTTAGAAATAGATAGCCTGACGTGCGTTGGGTTTCACCCAACCACTTTAGTGTTTCTTCACGTAATATTTTCGGAATGAATAATCTACGTAATTTACCGCCCTTGCTATACAAATCAAAATATCCAAGTTGCACATGCTCAATCTTAATACGAATTAATTCGCTTACACGAGCACCAGTCGCAGCAAGATACCAGACAACAAAATACCACTCCAAATTGCCATCTTTTTTAAGCTGATTCTTCAGGAATTTATAATCGGCATTGCTGATTACATTTTCCAAAAAGCTTTTCTGCTGGATCTTTACTGCTTTGAGTCGCAATTGTGACTTTTCTAAATATTCTAGATATTTATTAATTGCTTGTATTCTCAGATTTACAGTTTTGGGTTTAAAATGCTCCATCAGATAGCCCTTGTAGGCAAGTAAGTTTTCCTTCGAAATCTTATCATAATTTGTAGTGAAGTAATTCACTGTCCACAGGTAAGATTCAATGGTGTTTTCGGATAGATTACCTTTTTTTAGGTAATCTTCAAAAGTTATTTCTGTCTTCATATAAAGACACCTCCATAAATATATTTGCGGGTATCCGCTGAATCAATTATAGAGGTAAAAGTGTCGAATTCTCTTATTATGAGAAGATAGGAAGCACCATAAAAAATATAGACAATAGTATCCCTTTTGAAATTCCTGAAAATTGGTGTTTCATACGACTTAAAGAATTGTGGAAATTAATTTCTGGGAGAGATTTATCTCCATCAGAATATAACGATAATCAAGATGGTATTCCATATATTACCGGGGCAAGCAATTTTAGAAATGGCAAAATTGAATTAGTAAGGTGGACATCATCTCCACAAGTTATTACAAAGCAGGGCGACTTGTTACTAACGTGTAAAGGTACAGTAGGAGAATTGGCTTTCAATGATTTTGGAAACGCCCATATTGCCCGTCAAATTATGGCGATACGTAACACATATGGTCTTAACGTGGAATATCTTTCTTTTTGTATAAGCTTTTATATTGAAGAGATTAAAGCAGTTGCCAAAGGCTTAATACCTGGCATTTCAAGGGAAGATATTCTTAATCTTATACTTCCAATTCCACCAGAAAACTATCAAAAGTTAGTTGTATCTCAAATCACAAAGAGTAATCATGCATTGTACTTAATAGAAAAGAGCCTCAGTTGAGGCTTTTTTCTATTAATGAAATAACTTCTTGCAACTGTGTTACCTTCTCAACAATCTTGGACTGTTCATTTAATGGCGGTATAGGAATTATTGTTTCGGCCATTTCGGAACCAGAAATTTCTTTGAAAGTTGTTCCGGTCGCACGTTGAATTATATTGTCAGTTCTGGCCTTAAGACTGTAATATAAATAGGGACTTATAGAAAAGTCGTAAGGGACAACAGACTTAAATCCTTGATTGGTGCAAACAGGATTTGTTGCGATTGCAGTATAACCTATCGGTGCACGGCTTGAATATAAAATCGAATTTGCAGGAAGCATTTGAGCAGATGATGATTTCAAGCCGAAATCAGTGATGGTTCTTGAACCGGTAGAAATATACATACTATCATAACCACTGAGATCAGCAGGGGTCAACCAAGGAATATTTCCATCCCAATATTTACCAATATTGGTTTTGGGCGTTCCACCGCCGACGATTCCACCAATGTGTTTGAGCCTTGCAAAAGTCCACAACTCAGGCAGGTCAAAGGGAATTTCAGCATCAATACAACGAATCTTATCACCTATCTTCTCATAATAAGAGTTATCCTCACCACGGAAGATGATAGATTCCTTCTTATCACGCTTGATTTTGCCGGCTTTGATGAGTTCTTCTTTCTCTGCTCGTATACGTTCAAGAAGAACAGAAGCAGGCTCAGCATTCGGGTTCTGAGGTACAAGTTTACCACGAATAGCAAGGTCGAGGATTTTTGATTTTGCAGAAGAAATGTAATTAACAATATCCTCTTTTTCGTTTTCGATAGTCGAAACTGTCTTTAATATGTGATTAACTTGAAATTCCAATCTTTTTTGCTCTTCATATGGCGGAAGTGCAATAAGTATTGAATTCATATTATCCTGTGTCATTTTAGGTTGAGCAGAACCTGTTACATACTTTTCAAGGCTAATTGCATTAATATATAAACAAAGATATTCTAAGATCAGTTTATCAGTTGAATCAATGCAATGTGCATGATTATTTACCCAATACTGTCCTTCTGCAAAAAAAGCAATAGGTTTACTCCTTGTTACAAGATTTGCACCATCTTCACCTATTAGCAATAGTTTCTCATTAAATATAAACTTATCTATTTTGTCAATTTTTCCAGAAGCACCATAATAGTCATATATTTTAGCAACATTAGTACGATTAGCTGATGAGATAGGTTTTCTTTCGCTATCACGATTAACAGTAACAGACGTAAACCTACACCATGCCCATCCTTCCGGCACTTCAAATGGTATCTCATTTTCAATACATTTCACGGTTCCATCCTGAAACTTCTCATAATGTAAATTATTGATTCAATTTCTGCTCAATTTTCAGTCAATGAGAGTTGGGTGGATTTTTTATATCCTATACTTACAAAACAAATCGCCCACAGGGCAGAAAGGCAGGTACAGGATATGTACAACAACTGATGGAGTTCAAGGAGGGCATTAGAACGTCCTGTAAAATATTTCGTTGGTTTAGGAAGCAGGGGTAAGTACATAACATCATCCACTCTGGGAGAGGATGAGCCGGAATCTTTATTACCCACTTTAACAAAATTTCTGGAAAATCCGTATACCAATACATCGCATATGAAATGCGCCGGAGCATGATCAAAGTGCGTCAGTAAGGCATCTTTTTTCTCCTCAGAAGTAGTGATGTCACATAACACCAAATCTCGAATAGCTGAAATGGTATAAGAAACATCACTGATATATGGCAATAATTCTGATTCGATATCTTTACAGAGCTTGTCTCTGTTCTTTTTGCTGTTGTAATAACTGATAATTTTGGGGCTGATGCGGGATTGTCCTTTAATCCATTTACAGACCAATCCATTATCAAATGCAAAATCTACATTATCGTTGGCAAAGCTGCCAAACAGCATATAGATAAAATCCATTTGCGAGTAGTCTGCATCAATTAAGCCGTCCAAAAGGATGGCAGCTATACTATGAAAATCAATTCTATTCAATGAAATCATCTCCTGTAATTTGTCCTGTAATTTTTTATGGTTCTTATTTTATGGTGGTAATACGTTTCAATATGGGAAGTATATCATAAAATCAGACACAGAACAACCGTTCGAATAATGTGAACGCTATTTTTGGAAAGATTTTTTTGGATTCCATTACTTAAATTCTATTTGAGCTTTTTCAATCTGGACTCAATTGTGGCTCAATGTAGAATGCCACCGGTTTTACTAAAATGAATCTATTAGGTTTACTCGTCATTGCCGGCATAAAGATGACAAAACTTGGTAATCATTTAGGTAAAGGAGGTTTCGCATGGAGTTGACGGTAAACAAAGCGGGCAAGTATGCCTTAGTATGACTTACGAATGCGGAAAAAGCTGATCCAAAGGTTATGGACAGTTTACAGCCTTTGATTGAGCAGTGTAAGGAGAAGAAGTACAGATTGGCTATTTTTGAATCCGGTGAGCAGGATTTGTTGGAAAAGACAACAGATTTGCTGATTCACAATCGAGGACTGGAAAAAACCGATGATGGAAAAACAACTGCTTTGCCCAAACAGGCAGCAGGAGCAAGGTAGTGAGCGGTGATTCGCCCGATACTACCCCACATCGTTTTTTTCTACCCCAAATTAGCGAAAATGGGGTAGAAAATACATAAATGGGGTAGATTAATATTGATATTCTATGTCATTTTTGATAAAATGGGGTAGAAAGGAAATGGAGTGACTATGAAAGAGATTAATTACAGAAAAATAGAAGAAATGCCTATAACAATTGAAGTAATGAATATGATTTCAGCACTTCATGAGTATAAGGGACGCCAGGAATTATATATAGAAACGCAACCGGAAATTTTGGAAAGATTGATGGAAGTTGCAAGAATACAGAGTACAGAAGCTTCTAACAAAATTGAAGGAATCTACACTTCGGACGCAAGATTAAAAGAAATTGTTCAAAAAAAGAGTGAACCAAGAAACCGGAACGAAAAAGAAATTGCTGGTTATAGAGAAGTATTAGGAATGATTCATGACAGTTATTCTTACATACAATTAAAACCGAACGATATTCTGACTTTACACAAATATTTATATAGTTATTCTGAATCCGGCAATGGTGGACATTATAAGATGGTAGATAACTATATAGAGGAAGAGGACAAATTTGGAAATAAAAGCGTGAGATTTCAACCGGTTCCGGCAGTTCTGACAGCGGAATATATAGAAAGCTTATGTAAACAATATGAAGATGTAATCAACCATACGCACATTGATCCGCTATTAGTAATACCATGTGTAATACTTGATTTCTTATGTATCCATCCGTTTGGAGATGGAAATGGGCGAATGTCCAGACTTTTAACGCTGCTACTGTTATATAAGGCCGGTTACCTTGTGGGAAAATATATCAGTATTGAAATGGTGGTAGAAAAATCGAAGGAAACATATTATGAAGTATTGCAGGATAGTTCAATAAACTGGCACGAGAATACAAATGATTATATGCCATTTATCAGATACACATTGGGAACTATCATAAATGCCTATAAAGACTTTGAAGACCGATTTATCTTGCTGGAAAAGAAAAAAATGACTTCACCGGAGCGAGTCTACAGCATTATTGAACGTTCATTAGTGAAGTTAGGAAAGTCGGATATAATGACTCTGTGTCCGGAACTGAGTCAAAAGACGATTGAGAGAGCACTGAAGAAGTTGACAGATGACGGGAAGATTGCAAAGGTTGGAGCAGGGAAAAGTACAACATATGTGGATGTGAAAAGATTGTAGGGAACAAATGTTCGAAAAAAATTGACATCTGAGATTACAAGTGCTACAATTAGTGTATTGAAAGAGGTGATATCATGGCATATAAAGTATTGGATGTGGCTAGGTATATAATAAATTATAGTAATAAAATGGAATATGGTATTTCAAACTTAAAATTGCAAAAGTTATTATATTTTGTACAGGCGGAGTTTTTAGCCTTTACAGAGAGGAAACAGCCATGTTTTATTGAAGAAATTGAAGCATGGGGATTTGGTCCTGTTGTTCCAGAGGTATATCAAGAGTTTAAACAATATGGTAGTTCAAATATTCCGACTATTATAAAGTACTATGAAGTAAATGATAATTGGGAAATTGTAGAGAAAAAGTATAATCAGAATTGTATAGAACCACAGGATCGAGAAACGATTAATCAGACAGTAGACGGGTTTGCTGACTATTCAGCAACTGCACTTGTAAATATTACACATAATCAGGACCCTTGGAATGAAGCTTACGAGGAAGGCATGAACAGGATTATTTCTAAAAAAGCTATAAAGGAGTATTTTGAGAGCGATGACAATTGATAAATTGATAAAAACAAAACCTCAAAGTACAAAAGTGCCTAGTCCAAAAGGAACGGGATATGAAGAACTAAAAAGAAGAATGCAGGGAATATGTACTTCTCTTAATTGGACAGCAGATGAGTATAAACCTCAAAAAACAGTTGATTCTATTAGGAAGTATGTAGAAAAGCAAGAGCGAATATTGTATTCGGAAATAAGTGGATTTTACTTTTCGTTAGATGAAGAAGAACAGGGAAATTTTATATCAAATGTTGAGGCTTTGTTGGTTTTATGCATGGAAGATGCACAATATAAAGATATAAAAGTATATGCTTTAAAGATATATGATCATGTTCATTTGGCCATTTATCAGGTGGAAAAGCTTCAAACTAAAAGAAAAGATGATGAATTAAAACAGACTATTGCACAAAACTTAGAACCGGTAAAAAAGAAGTTGGAAGAACAAATAGAAAGTAAGGTGCAAGTCACACAAAAGGAGATATATGCGCAGTTAATCTCGTTGATAGGTATATTTACTGCAATGGCGTTTCTTGTTTTTGGGAGTATATCGGCTCTTGATAATATATTTAACAATTTTCAAACCGTTTCTTTGTGCAAAATTGTAATTGTTGGTTGTGTATGGGGCTTATGCGTATTGAATTTGATTTTTATTTTTATTTACTATGTATCGAAAATGACTAAGTTGGATTTGGAAGTGAATAGTTATCGTACAATTGCTTGGTCAAATTTAGTACTCATAAGCATATTATTAACCAGCATTTGGATTAATTACGTAAAACATGTGGGTATAGGAAAATGGTTCAATATATTAGCAAAAAATAATGCCGAGGTCGTTAGTTTGTCAGGATTTGCAGTGATTATTATTTTGGCTATAGTATCCATTATTATTATTGCAAAGTTTGGAAGGAGAAAAAACAAGTAGCTTTTTGCGAGGCAAGCATTACCGCTTGCCTTTTTTACACCCATAACTTACAATGTTGTTACAAAACAAAGAAAGGAGAGGTGGCAATATGGAAAAACATACCAACGACCTCACGCTTACACAAGAAATTGCCGGTTATTGTCGTATCTCAGTTGATGAAGAGTTAGGCAGAGACAATACCTCCATCGAGAACCAAAAGAAAATTATCGAAGAGTTTGTAAAAGCTTAATTTCCCAAGTGTAAGCTTTCTATATATGAAGACCGTGACCGGTCCGGGTATACCTTTGAACAGCGTGAAGGATATGGGCAGCTTCGCAAGAAGCTGATGAATGGGAATATCAGTGTACTTATTGTAAAGGACTTCAGTCGATTTTCCCGTCGAAACAGCAAGGGACTTGTGGAGCTGGAAGACCTGCGTGATGCAGGCGTGCGTATCATTTCTATTGGAGATGCCATTGATTATCCGACTTATAATGACTGGACAGCGATACATTTTCGTTTTTGGAAAATCAACTTTCGGATGCCAAGGATGAGCTGAAAACTGTGAAGAAACGAAAGATTAAAGAAATTGCCAAGGCTGATGAAGATACAGTTGAAATTATTGAAGAGACCTACGCAGAGATTGATAATCTCTTAAAAGTTGGCGTTGTAACTACTTTCTACTATCAGCAAGTAGAGGGCAGAGAACAATTGTTAAGTGTTGCTGAAGAAACGAACTATGGTACATCTGTAAATTTTAATCATGACAGTAAAGTTATATCAAACAAAAAGGAGTCACCTGATACACGTAATAATTCAACCAAGTCATGTATAGGTGATCTTCTATCCACTATCGTTCCGCTAAAAAACCGCAACAAACCGGAACGACTCTTTACTGTCAATGTTATCAGTAGTGGCGACCTTTGACAAATACTCACTTTACAAAACCCTCAATTTGTGCTATTCTGTCTCGTATGAGCGGTATTCATAGGAAACTGCATCAGGTGATAATGTGTTGTCACGGACTACGGAGGTGATGACATGAAGATAGGAATTATAGGTGCCGGAAAGGTTGGCTGTTCGATTGGAAAATATCTGACAGAGCATGGTTTTTCGGTTGCCGGGTACTGTAGTAAATCAAAAAAAAGCGTGGAAGAGGCCGCGACTTTTACAAATACAAAAGCATATGATTCTCTGGCTGAACTAGTGGCAGAGAGCACGATTCTTTTTCTTACCACGCCAGATGGTGCGTTGAAAAGTGTGTGGAACGAACTGAAAAAAGAATCAATACAAAATAAAATAGTATGCCATTTTAGTGGCTCATTATCATCCGATTTATTTTCAAATCGAGAGGAATACGGAGTATCTGCCGCGTCCTTTCATCCTATGTATGCGTTCAGCAGCAAATTCACATCGTATGAACAATTGAATCATGTAATATTTACCGCTGAAGGGGATTTTTATGCCTTGTCCGTTGTCGGAGACATTTTCCGAAAAGCGGGAAATAAAGTATGCGTCATGGAATCGGCGAAGAAAACAAGGTACCATGCATCGGCATCGATGATAAGCAATTTGATGATTGGCTTGTATGAGATGTCCATTCAGATGCTTATGGACTGTGGATTTTCGAGGGAAGATGCGGTGGAATTGACAACGCCGCTTGTGCAAAATAACATCAAAGCACTGCTTCATTCATCGCCGGAAGAAGCCTTAACCGGGCCGATTGAGAGAGGCGATACCGAAACGGTGAAAAAGCATTTATCCGTGTTGACTGAGGCAGAAAAAGAAGTTTATCTAAGACTTGGTGAAATGGTGTTAGAGATTGCCGGACGGAAAAATCCCGAGAGAGATTATCAAACGATGGTTCAGTTATTAAATGATATATGCAGGAATAGGAGGACACAATAAATGAAAAACACAGTAGTAACGATTCAGCAGATGAAGGAAAAAGGGGAAAAAATTTCAATGCTGACCGCATATGATTATTCGACAGCAAAACTGGAAGACGAAGCCGGAGTAAATACAATTTTGGTTGGTGATTCCTTAGGAAATGTAATTCTTGGTTATGAGGATACGATTTCAGTGACGATGGAAGATATGATTCACCATGGAGCAGCTGTAGCAAGAGGTGCAAAAAACGCACTTGTTGTTGTGGACATGCCGTTTATGTCGTATCAGACATCCGTTTATGATGCGGTTGTCAATGCCGGACGGTTGATGAAAGAGGGACGCGCCGGAGCCGTGAAACTGGAAGGCGGAAAAGAAGTCTGTCCGCAGATTCAGGCAATTGTGGGTGCCGGAATTCCGGTCTGTGCACATCTTGGACTGACACCACAGTCGATTAACGCTTTTGGTGGATTTAAAGTTCAGGGTAAAACGGAAAAGGCAGCAAAGAAATTAATTGCGGATGCAATTGCTGTCGAAGAAGCCGGTGCATTTGCAGTTGTACTTGAGGGAATTCCAAGTAAACTTGCTAATCTTGTGACCGAGAAGTTAGATATTCCAACAATTGGAATCGGTGCCGGAAATGGATGTGACGGTCAGGTACTTGTTTACCAGGATATGCTTGGTATGTTCTCTGACTTTACACCAAAATTTGTAAAACGTTATGCAAACATTGGAGAAGTGATGAAAGAAGCATTCCAGAAATATATGGAAGAAATCCAGAGCGGCGCTTTCCCATCCAGTGAGCATGAATACAAAATAGATGATGACATTATTGAGAAGTTGTACTAGGAGGAAGAAAAAATGCAGATTGTATCAACCGTAGAAGAAGTAAGAAAACAGGTAAAGAAATGGAGAGAAGAAGGACTTTCCGTTGGTCTTGTTCCGACGATGGGTTATCTTCATGAGGGACATAAAAGTTTGATTGACAAGGCAGTTGAGCAGAATGACCGTGTCGTTGTCAGTGTTTTTGTAAATCCGATTCAGTTTGGACCAAATGAAGATTTGGCAACCTATCCGAGAGATTTGGAAAGAGATGCGGCGCTTTGTGAAAATGCCGGTGCAAATCTTATTTTCCATCCGGAACCGGAAAATATGTATGAAAGCGATTTTTGCAGTTTCATTGACATGGATGGACTTACGAAGGGATTGTGCGGTAAAACAAGACCGACACATTTCCGCGGTGTCTGCACAGTAGTTGGAAAATTATTTAACATTGTAGAGCCGGACCGCGCTTACTTTGGACAGAAGGATGCACAGCAGTTAGCAGTCATCCGCCGTATGGTAAGAGATTTGAATTTTAATCTCGAAGTCATTGGCTGCCCGATTATCCGTGAAGATGACGGTCTTGCAAAAAGTTCAAGAAACACTTATCTCTCAAAGGAGGAGAGAAAAGCCGCTGTTATTCTTCATAAAGGATTACTTCGTGGTGAGGAATTAGTGAAAGCCGGCGAAAAAAGTGCTGCCACCGTGAAACAGGCAATTACGGAAATCATTGAGTCGGAGCCACTTGCCAAAATTGATTATGTGGAAATTGTAAACTTTGATAATATTGAAACAATAGAGACGATTGACGGTTCCATTTTGGCTGCCGTAGCCGTTTATATTGGAAAAACAAGACTTATTGATAACTTTATTTACGAATCATAAGATTGGAGGATAAGCGTCATGACAATTCAGATGTTAAAAGGGAAAATACACCGTGCCAAAGTGGTTCAGGCAGAATTAAATTATGTTGGCAGTATTACGGTTGACCCGGTTTTAATGGAGGCGGCCGGCATTTACGAATATGAAAAAGTGCAGATTGTCGATGTAGAAAATGGAAGCCGTTTTGAGACTTACACGATTGCCGGGGAGCCGGGAAGTGGTATGATTTGCTTAAATGGGGCAGCTGCTAGAATGGTTCAGGTAGAAGACCACATTATTATTATGAGTTATTGCGATTTGGCGCCTGAGGAAGCATTCGGCCATAAGCCAAAAGTCGTTTTCGTAGATGACAAAAACCAGATTAAACGTGTATCTTCTTATGAAAAACATGGTCAGTTGTCTGACTAAGAAGGGGGATTTTATGTTACAGGGAAAAACTATTGTGCTTGGTGTGACAGGCAGTATTGCCGCATACAAAATCGCAAATCTGACGAGTATGCTGACAAAACTTCACGCCGACGTATATGTTTTGATGACACAAAATGCAACCAATTTTATCAATCCGATTACGTTTGAGACGCTGACGAATCACAAATGCTTAGTCGATACGTTTGATAGAAACTTTAACTATAATATTGAGCATGTTTCGCTTGGCAACAAAGCGGATTTGGTTTTAGTTGCACCGGCAAGTGCGAATATTATTGCGAAAATGGCAAATGGAATTGCAGATGATATGCTCAGTACAACGCTTCTTGCGTGCCGTTGTAAAAAATTAGTGGCACCGGCGATGAACACCAATATGTATGAGAATCCGATTACGCAGGCAAATCTTCAAAAATTGAGAGATTTCGGAATGGAGGTTATTGAACCGGCAACCGGACTTCTTGCGTGCAAAGCAGTCGGAAAGGGGAAAATGCCTTCAGAGGAAGTGCTGCTTTCTCATATTTTACAGGAAATACAGTATGAACATGATATGGAAGGAAAACGGGTTTTAATTACAGCCGGACCGACGAGAGAGGCGATTGACCCGGTGCGTTATCTGACGAATCATTCGACCGGAAAGATGGGATATGCACTTGCTAAAACGGCAGCAAGACGCGGAGCCAAGGTTACACTGGTGAGTGGTCCGTGTGAACTGCCGGCGCCGCTTCATGTGGATGTTGTGCCGGTTGAGAGCGCAGCGGATATGTTTGAGGCAGTGAAAACACGTGCCAAAGAGCAGGATATTATCATTAAGGCAGCAGCTGTTGCCGATTATACGCCGATTACGGTAAATACAGAAAAGACGAAAAAGAAAGAGGGCGAAGCGTCAATTGCGCTGAAGCGGACAACGGATATTTTATCATGGCTCGGTGAACATAAAGAAAAAGGGCAGTTTTTGTGTGGCTTTTCCATGGAAACCGAAAATATGTTAGAAAACTCGAAAAAGAAATTAGAGAAGAAACACGCCGATATGATTGTGGCGAACAATCTGAAAGTTGCCGGTGCCGGATTTGGAACGGATACAAATGTCGTTACTTTGATTACGAAAGAGGGGGCAAAAGAGCTTCCAATTCAGACAAAGGATGAGGTTTCTTACGAGATTTTGAATGAAATTATGAATAAAATGGCTTAAAACTGCATAAGATAGTAAGGACGGTATGTGATGACGAGGATACCATAAATTGACAACCACAATAAAATGTGGTATACTTATATGCGTATGCTATATATCGTGTTTTAAGAACGGAGGGATATCTTATGGTAAGAGCCAGTGTTGGCAGTGTCCGGCGTGCCGTAGCGGAGCATGTAGGAAGCAAAGTAAAGGTTCGGAGTAATCTGGGAAGACACAAATATGATGTAACCGAAGGTGTGATTACGGAAACATATCCCTGCATCTTTCTTGTGCAGGTGAAAAACGCGGAAGAGAATAGCTACCAAACGGTATCATACAGTTACACGGATGTCATTACAAAGGACGTACAATTAACTCTGTGCTAGTAGAAAGAGAACTAATAAATGGAGAAAATCCGGTTTATTAGTTCTTTTTTTGTTTCGCAGGAATATATATTGTAAGAGACAACTACGAAACAAGGAGGCCAAACGATTGAACCTGATTACAAAGCGAGTTCATATGAACCGGTGTAACGGCAGGGAAGTTAAGCAGCTTACACTTGACCGCGATTTCAATGTGCCGGATGCCAGACCGGATGCGTTACAGATAATGAAAGAACAGGGAGAGGTACAGATAGAGGAAGTTCATATGATGGAGGGAAAGGCAAGTGTAAAAGGACTTTTGCATTTCCAGATTTTATATGCATCGGATGGGGATATTCCGGTGAGTGAGATGACAGGGACAATTCCTTTTGAGGAAACTATTCCCCTGCCACAGGCAAAGGCCGAGGATGAAATTTCGGTGCAGGCGGAGATTGGCGACTTAAAAAGTGAGTTAATTAATTCCAGAAAATTAGGAATGAAAGCAATTGTTGTACTTAATGTGACGGCAGGAAGCGTTTGCGATGGTGAGGGAGCCATTGACATTGAAGGTGGAGAAGATATTTATACCAAAAAAAGAACGGCAGAAGTTTCCTATCTGGTTTTTAGTAAAAAAGATACGCTGCGGGTACGGGATGAGTGGAAAATTCCTGGAACGAAAGACGCAATGCAGCGGATTTTGTACTCGGATGTTTGCATTGGGGAACTAAACACAAGGATGGAAGAAGAAAAACTTCTTGTCGAAGGGCAGGCAAATGTTTTCGTTATTTATCTGGGCGAGGGAGAAAATCCTTCCATTAATTATTTTGAAAACACACTGCCGATTGAGGGGCATATTGACTGCCACGGCTGCAATGAGGACATGGTCGAACAGGTGACAGCCTCCATTCACAGCAGAGATTTAGGTGTGAAAGAAGATGAAGATGGCGAATTCCGTGTGCTGGAAGTCGAAGTTGTATTTGCATTTGATATGAAAGTGTACGGTCAGGAAAAAATTGACCTTCTCACGGATTTTTATTCGCTAAAAGAAAAGTGCAAACCGGTTTATGAGCCATCCTATTTTGAAAACCTGAAAATTCATAATAAAAGCAAATGCCGATTTACCGGTATGGTAACGGCGGGTGAATTTGCGCCGCTGCAAATTTGGAATGTAAGCGGTTCTCTGTTTATTGACCATAAAGAACAGAAAGAAGAAGGGTTATTGGTAAGAGGGGCACTTTTGGTAAGTGTGTTATACCAGACCGGGGATGAAAGGGTTCCGCTCGCGACGGCAAAGGGTACGATTCCATTTGAGCAGTTGTTAGAGGCAAACGGTCTTACGAACAACAGCCATATCAATCTCCATGGTATGTTAGAGCAGGTAAGTGCTTCTCTCACCGGAGAAAAAGAGATTGAAATTAAGGCAGTTGCCGCGCTGGATTTACTTGTATTTGACCGGATGGAAGAACCAATTGTTTCCGGATATGAAAGTGAGGAAGTGGACTGGGATGCCTTCCGCAGTGCGCCCGGTATGGTCGGCTACGTGGTACAGGAAAAAGAAACTCTCTGGGATATTGCGAAAAAGTTTTTTACAACCGTCGAGGCAATTATGGAAGTCAACCAAAAAGAAACCGAACAGGTACAAACAGGCGATATGATTTTAATTCTAAAAGAAGTATCTTAAAAGAAAGAAGCACCCATCAGCTCGTATTGTCCGGTATGCTCTGCATCCGGCGGACGAATTGGTGAGTGCTCCTTATCATAAGATATCAAAGATATCGGGTTTTTATGCATCTGTTTCGGAAGTTGTGCCATCGCGCCATGCTTCCATTTTTTTAACGGCAGCATCAATTGTCTTCTGACAAATGTCAGGGAGTTTATCACCCCATGCTTCGGTTGCTTCATCAAATCCCTTTTTGATGGCAGCAATCAAAGTATCTGCCTTGGATGTATCTCCACCGCTCAATGCCTGAGCCATGGAAACGAGACGATCACTTGTCTGTTCAACACCCCAGTAACCATCATCAGCAATGTCTTTCTGTGCCTGTTCAATGGTAGCAGGGTCTGCCTGAATGTCTTTGAACAAATCAGCAAGTTTGGTATACTTTCCTGCCTGTTTGCCAAGAAGTTTTGTTACCAGATTCTGAAGTTGTTCATTTTTTGTTGACAATTCTTTTTTCATGGTGGCAACAACAGAAGAATAATCTTTTATCTTGTTTGATTTGTCATCTGTTTTGCTTGAAGTTTCATATACAACACCAATGTCTTTTGCATCCGCAGTGTTTGTTGCCTGGGAAGCTTTTGTTTTTGCTGTTGTCTGTGGCGTCGTATAAGAACTGTTTGCACTTGTAATTCCATTTACACTCATAAGGTTCCATCCTTTCTGTGCCTGTGGCACGCTGCATTCTATGTTCTCTACTTTACATATCGGCAGATTAAAGAGAATAGTTTAGTGTATTCTAAAAATTACCGGTACAAATCTGTCACAAAGACAAAACACCGGTAAGGGAGTTCACGGCATTTCTCCTTGGCAGCCATTGCTTTGTCTTTATCATCAAAAATACCGAATACCGTTGGTCCGCTTCCGCTCATTAAAGAACCCAGTGCACCATTTTGCAGCATACATTCTTTGATGGCGGCAATCTGTGGATAGGCGGGAATCGTTACGGACTCCAAAACATTTCCAATCTGGTTACTCAGTGAAAGAAGGTCGCGTTTTTTCATCGAAGCTAACATGCCATCAATATCCGGATGATTTGTGTGTTCATCGAGTACAAGATTGGTATACACCCATTTTGTGGAAACGTGGATGTTTGGTTTGGCAATTAGAATATAGCAGGAAGGCATCGCCGGAATGGTTGATAGTTTTTCACCGATTCCTTCGGAAAGAGCGGTTCCTTTTAAAATGCAGTAAGGAATATCTGCGCCCAATTTCACACCACGCTTCATCAGGTGTCGTTTGCTAAGTCCCAGTCCATATAAGTCATTGATGGCAAGCATGCACGATGCGGCATCGGTACTTCCCCCTGCCATACCGGCGGCAACCGGAATTCGCTTGTCAAGTTTGATATCAAGTCCGCCCTCCAAATGGAATTCATCCATCAGCCGTTTGGCGCTTTGATAGACAAGATTATCTTCATTTACCGGAAGATAGGAAAGGTTTGTTGTCAATTTAATCCCCGGCTCTTTCGTCTTTGTGAGTGTCAGCCGGTCAAACAGGCGGATGCTCTGCATAATCATTTTTACTTCGTGGTAGCCATCTTCGCGGCGTCTAATGACATCCAGTCCAATATTAATTTTTGCCGGTGCATTAATCCAAATTGAATCCATTTCATTTCTCCCTTCTGCTTTTGTAAAGAGTGTACCATAAATTCATTTTCCTGCAAAGTGTATAAATAGAAAAGATTCGTCAATGCTATGATTAGACAATATGAAATCAGGAGGAAATAAAAATGACAGGAAAGAAAAAGTGGATTGCGATTGCGGGATTGTTTGTGGTGACGTTTGTTCTCATGTTTTTTTATGCAAGACAGATGAGACAAAAACGAATGCAGAAAGATATTGCGAAGGAAATTCTGCGGCTTCACGTGGTTGCCAACAGCGACAGCAAAAAAGACCAGGCATTGAAAATGGAAGTAAAAGAGGCGGTTGTTACATATCTGCGCGGTGTGATGCAGGATGCAGAAAGTGTGGATGAGGCGCGTATACAAATTCAGAAAAGGCTTCCGGAGATTGAAGCGGTTGCGAAGGAGAAAATGCAGCAAAAGGGTTATTCTTATGATGCGGATGCCACGCTCTCGTCCTGCTACTTTCCGGTGAAAACATATGGCGATATGATTTTTCCGGCGGGCGAGTATGAGGCACTGAAAGTAAATTTGGGAAAAAGTGCGGGAAAAAACTGGTGGTGTGTGATGTATCCGACGCTGTGTTTTGTGGACTCCACATACCAGATTGTGCCGGGAGAATCCAAGGAAAAATTAAAGAAATGTTTGACGGAAGAGGAGTACAATTCACTGCTTGATGGGGAAAATGGTATCGAAACTTCTTCTTTGTTCATAGAATGGATTAGGAATATTCTTTTTTCTTGAAAAAAAAGGGGTTCCGTGATAAAGTATAGGAGGTGTCATGTACTTTTATTAGGTATATGAAAAAGTTACCGGCAGGGTGAAATACCCGGAAAGGGGTTCCTATGAAAAAGAGGGTAGCAGTGATTTTTGGTGGACAGTCATCGGAGCATGATGTGTCCTGTGTTTCCGCAGCAAATGTAATTGACGGACTGCGGGAAGATAAATATGATATTTACCGAATTGGTATTACGAAAGAGGGCAAATGGCTTTTTGTGGAAGATACCGATTCGATTCGAGATGGTTCATGGGTAGAGGGTACGGTGACAGCAGTGATTTCACCGGATCATGGAAAGAAAGGAATCTGGAAAGTAACAGGAAATGATGTGGAAGTGATTCCGATTGATGTGGCTTTTCCGGTTCTGCATGGTAAGTTTGGAGAAGATGGAACGATTCAGGGTCTTTTTGAACTGGCGGGAATTCCGTATGTGGGATGTGATGTTTTAGCATCCGCTGCAAGTATGGATAAGATTTCAACAAAGATTTTTGCTGACCGCATCGGTGTCCGTCAGGCAGCTTATGTGGCAGATACTGCAAGAGATTTGAGTGAAAAAGAAGAGACAATTGCAAAGGTAGAAGAGAAACTTGGATATCCGGTTTTTGTAAAGCCATCCAATGCCGGTTCTTCACAGGGTGTCAGCAAGGCACATAACAGAGAAGAGTTAGAAAAAGCGCTGGCACTTGCGAAAAAACATGACCATCGTGTATTGATTGAGGAAACGATTATCGGACGAGAAGTGGAGTGTGCAGTTTTAGGCGGACAAAATCCAAAAGCTTCGCCGGTTGGTGAGATTTTGGCGGCAGCAGAGTTTTATGATTTTGATGCCAAGTATAACAATGCGGAATCGAAGACGGTAATTGACCCGGATTTGCCGGATGAAGTGAAGGAGAAAATCCGGACAAATGCAGTAGCGGTATTTCGCGCCGTGGGCGGTTTTGGATTATCGCGTGTTGACTTCTTTGTGGAGCAGGGAACGAACGAAGTGATTTTCAATGAAATTAATACACTTCCGGGATTTACCAACATCAGTATGTATCCGATGCTTTGGAAGGCAGCAGGGTTTGAGAAAGAAGAATTGTTAGATCAGATTATTGCACTTGCATTTGAAAGATAAGGAGTCAGAACATGACAAAAGAGGTTAAACTTAGAATCTGCGGCATGCATATGCACGGCGAAGACGGCGACCGCGATGATGTGGAAGTGATTTCTGTTGGGCAGATGTGTGAGAGAGATGGATTTGCATGGATTACCTATGAGGAAGTTGTGGAAGAGGAAGAAAATGGACTTGTCTCCGTTGTGAAAAATCTGGTGAAATACAAAGACGACCAGTTAGAGATTATCAAGCATGGTCCGGCGGAAAGCCATATGGTGTTTGTGCCAAATGAGACGACGTATTCATATTATTCGACGCCGGTCGGGGAGCTGGAGATTGCGCTTAGCACGAAATCGCTCCAGAAGATACTCACCGAGCGGGGATTTCATTTGAAGTTAGATTATGATTTGGAACTGAACCAGACATTTTTGTCTAACTGCAATGTAGATATTTTCATTGAAGAATAAAGGAGGAGTTGTGTGAGTAAATTACATTTTACGAAAATGCACGGAACCGGCAATGATTATGTTTATGTAAATTTATTTACAGAACAGGTAGACGATGCATCCAAACTGGCGGTTTTTGTGAGCGACAGACATTTTGGAATTGGCTCCGATGGCTTGATTCTGATTGCACCGTCTAAAACTGCGGACTGTCGTATGATTATGTATAATGCAGACGGCTCGGAAGGTGCGATGTGTGGAAACGGGATTCGCTGTGTCGCAAAGTATGCGTATGAGCATGGAATAGTTCATTCAGATGAGATTACGATTGAAACAAAGAGCGGCATAAAAGCATTAAAACTTACCGTGGAAAACGGATTGGTTACTTACATAACGGTAAATATGGGACAGGCGGTATTGGAACCTGCAAAGATTCCGGTATCAGCAGATGGCGATACATTTGTTGCTAGAAAACTTGTGGTTGACGGAAAAGAGTATGAAGCCACTTGTGTTTCAATGGGAAATCCACACTGTGTGATTTTTACAGAGGGAATTGATGATTTAGATTTGGAAAAAATTGGACCATCTTTTGAAAACCACGAGTTATTTCCGGACCGGATTAACACAGAGTTTGTTGAGGTAATCGATGACCACACGATAAAGATGCGGGTGTGGGAACGCGGTTCCGGGGAGACGATTTCCTGCGGAACGGGCACATGTGCATCGGTTGTAGCGGCTGTTTTGAACGGCTTTTGCAAACGGGGAGAAGAAGTTGAGGTACAGATTCGCGGGGGTAAACTATATGACACGTATTTAGCCAATGGCGAAGTACAGATGAAAGGACCGGCAACGACGGTTTTTGATGGAGAGATTGACGTATGAGATATATCAGTATTGACAGTGCACAGCCCGGAATGATTGTTGGGAAATCCATTTACAATGAACAGGGCAGTATTTTAGTGAATTACCGGGTTAAATTGACCGAACGGTTAATTTCAAGAATGCGTGATATAGGCTTGGCGGGGTTGTATATTGAAGATGAGTTATCATCAGATATTACAGTAGAAGATTTGATTAGTGATGAATTGGGTGTAAAGGCGACTAAGGCGTTGACAAAACTTGATATTGATGCCGCACTTAAGGTGGCAAGTGACATCACAGAAGAGTTAAGTTTAAATGGTGATATTAATGTCAACTTAATCAGTATGCGGACAAACTCAGATTATACTTACAAACATTCGGTAAATGTAGCAGTTTTGTCGGTGCTTACAGGTATCGGTATCGGATTAAAAAAGTCGATTCTGAAGGAACTTTCGGCAGCAGGGCTTTTGCATGATATCGGAAAACTTAATTTGCCGCTTGATTTATTGGAAAAGGCAGGTCCGCTTTCTGAGGAAGAGTATAAGACAATGAAAACGCACTCAGAGCTTGGCTATGAAAGACTCAAAGAGAACATTAACATCAGTTCCAAGACGAAAATGGGTGTTTATATGCACCATGAAAATGTAAACGGTTCCGGTTATCCACTGGGACTGCGCGGTGACCAAATTTATATGTTTGCAAAAATTATTCACATTGCGGATGTTTATGATGCGATTACAAGTGAGCGTCCTTATAAAAAAGCGCAGTCGCCAAAAGAAGCCATTGAGTTTTTGATGAACAATGCAGGAAAAATGTTCCAGCCGGAATATGTAAAGGCATTCATTACTTACATACCGGTTTATCCAAAAGGACGTAACGTGATATTGTCGGATGGTAACGTTGCGGTCGTGGTAGAGAATCGCCAGTACCATACGCTCTACCCGGTTGTGCGCCGGTTGTCCGATGGTGAAACGATTGATTTGGCAGAACAAAATGAGAATCTTAGTGAGCCACTTTCGATTTTGGATTTTGAGAGGTAATAAAAAAAGACCCGGGTTCAAAGCGGGATATTTGCGAAGCAAATATAGCTTTGAACCCGGGTCTTTTTTTATTAGAGAAGGGGGAAGGGAGTTGACAAAAAACAACTGCCCCGCTGCAAGCTTCCCTTTCCCTTATCCGCAAGCAGAAACATAGAAAAACAGCAAGCTATATTTGCGTGAGCAAATATCCCGCTTGCTACTTTTTCTATGTTTCTGCAATTTCTATCTTTCTGCGATATTTATCTTCCTGCTTTTTTCAATGCTTTCAATTTACTTCTTTGCCAGAATCCGAGTTTTTCTTCCGGATTGTCAAGTACGTTACGTCCTTTGACGCCCATAATGTAAATTCCGCTGATGACAACTTTTAATTCTTTCTTTACCGGGAGAACCGGGAAGATTTTTTCGTCGCACATCAAAGACATCACTTTTGGTCCGATTTTAGCTTTGACAATCGGTACTTTTGAGCCACGGAGATATTTCGGTGTGTTTTCCAAAACCATCTTTGGAAGACCGGAATCTTTTAATTTCATCCGCTTTTTGTCAATGACAAGAATGGTTGCTGTCTGGGATGCGGCCTGCATCTGTGCCTGCGATTCGTCCTGCTTCTTCTGCATTTTTTTGCCTAAGAAGTAAAGAACGACCATGACAACAACTAATACAATGGCAACAATTGCTAAAATAGTTAAAAAAATATGCATGGTTTGCGATTCCTCCACTTCATAAAAATTTCAAACTGGAACTATTCTATCATGGAATGGGAAAAAAAGAAAGGTTTAGCTGATTTTTTTTCGATTTTCCTCATACATTTCCTCAATAATTCCACGCACGTAAACGCCGAGGTGTTTTTTTGTTTCCTTATCCAGCTCTTCCGGATAAATTGGTTTTCCGTATTCAATCAGGATTTTTCCCTTTTTAATCCAAGGCAGATTATTTTCAAAAATATTTTCGGTGTTGCATAAGCAGACCGGGATAATCGGACATTTTCCCTTGGTGGCAATCTTCATACTGCCTTCTTTAAATTCAAGCAGTGTATCGGTTGCATTTCGGGTTCCCTCCGGTGCAATGTAAATGGAATAGCCGTTTTTTACGAGTGTGATGGCAGATAAAATAACCTGCAGATTCTGTTTTACATCACCACGGTCCATAAACAGACAATTTAAAAAATACATCCACTGTGCGACACAAGGCATTTTCTTAATTTCCATTTTCGAAATAAAAGCGGTCTGATTCGGAACCGTTGCGTAAGCTAAAATGATGTCATAAAAGCTTCGGTGGTTGGCGGCATACATTACCGGTGTGTCTTTCGGAATATTTTCTACGCCAATAATGGTCTTTTTGCAGCCCGAAACAAACATTACAAGATTAAACGCTCCCTTAACAATGACTTGTGCGATGTGGGCTGCCGCACGTGGGCTGATAAGCCGCACAATTGCTTCAATCAGGTACATTGGAAGGCTTAAAATCGTAATAACAACATATAAAATTAAAATAATAATGGTTCTCATACAAGTACCCCTTTTCTATTGATTTGGTGCCGGAGACGGCGGTGAGGTTTCATATTCATCGGGATTCTCCACATCGACTTTCGGTGTATTTTCATCCGCTTTTTGGTTGACACCATATAATTCCTCAAGTGTCAGCTTATTCTTTTTTAAGTAACTGGCATAGCTGACGCCGACATAGCGAATGTGCCATGGTTCGTAAGAATAGCCGGTAAGTTTTGTTTTTCCTTTCGGATAGCGGATAATATAGCCGTATTTGTGAGCATTTTTGGCGAGCCATCTGCCCTCTTTGGTAGAGCCAAAACGCTCGGTCAATAAGCAGCCTACCGAACTGGCGGAAACATCAATTGTAAGACCTGTTTGATGTTCACTGCTGCCGGGTTTTGCGGATAAAGAATCCGTCGCTTTTTTTCCATGCAGTGCAACGTTTCTTGAGTAAATGGATTTCTGGCGTTCATACGAACGGTAGCCCGAAACACCATATAAAATAATGCCCTTTTTCTCGGCGGCCCGAAACATTTTTGACAGTGCTTTGGATGCAACACGCCGCATTTTTCGTTTGTCGTCGTGTGAGTTCGAACTGAATCGAACGGAAATCTCGACCAAATCTTTTGGTACATAGGTCGATGGCAGCAGATAGTCGCGGCTTACAAGTGCCGTGTAACTGCCGGGTACTACATCTAAGGGAACCGTAACATTGTTTGTTGTAATGCTCTCAAGGTTTGAGGGAAGTAAAGGTGGCTCAGTCGGTTCCGGTTTTGTCGCAGATGGTGTTGTCACACGGGGCGTGGAAATGGAATCGGACGTTGTTTGTAAGTGCGTCTGTCTCCAGTAATAAATTCCTGCCACGGTGACAAAGAATACTGCGAAAATCAAAAGTATTCGCTTCATAAGTGTCTCTATCCTCAAATAACTGAATATTATCGTGTAAGCACGAAATTTTTATCCTAATATTACAATTATACCCTTATAAAGCGTAAAAATCAATGCCTCAAGGCATTTTTAGAACAGTGAATGGTTCATTTTTTTTAGTGCTCCATATAAAAGCATACCAAGTAAATAACAGGAAATAATTTCTCCTGCGCCAACGGTTGCTATCATAAAAGGAAATGCATCTGTGGCACCATAGGCGTAACGAAGGACAAATGGCACGATAATCATATTGGAAACAATTGGCGGAATTGGCACCAGCCATGTATGGCGGCGAAGTGCATACGAGCCGAGGGCACCGATTAAGGTAGCAACGCTTCCGAAAATAATATCGAGAAGAACACACCCGGTCAGGGCATTGCTCAATAGACATCCGATGACAAGCCCCGGAATTGCTGCCGGTGTAAAGGCTGGCAGTATGGTTAATGCTTCGGAAACACGAACTTGAATAACGCCGCTTGCAAAGGCGCTGAATACATAAGTCAACACGATATAGAGGGCAGCGATAACGGCTGCCTGACAGATAAATACTAATTTTTTGCTTTTCATTTTTTTCTCTCCTTAGTTTTGTTTAATGAGTGGATGGTTTCGAACACTCAGTCAAAGCAGACCAATTTCTTACTAGGCATTGGCTGCTTTTTCAGCCTCATAGGCTTCTCTGACTGCATGAGCCAGCTGGTCGCCACAGGAAGTGCCTTTAAATCCACATTGGATGCCGGATAATTTGTTTGAAATTTCATCTACGGTTAATCCATCAACCAGTGCAGGAATGGCTTTCAAATTTCCATCACAGCCACCATAAAACTTTACATTTGTGATAACGTCACCATTAATTTCCAAATCAATCTGTTTGGAACAAGTACCTTTTGTATAATAGGTGTAATTCATTATCCTTCCCTCCTTTCCTTCGCTCTACATTGTAGCGAAAATATGCTTGTTTGTCAAAGGAAAAAGCGGTATAATATGTTTGGGTGATAACGTGAAAATTCCTGAACAGGTAAAATCGATTATTGAGACATTAGAAGAAAATGGTTACGAGGCATATGCCGTGGGAGGCTGTGTCCGCGACACACTTTTGGGGCGCGTACCGGATGACTGGGATATTACAACGTCTGCGAATCCGATACAGGTGAAAGCCCTTTTTTGGCGTACCATTGATACGGGAATCCAGCATGGAACCGTGACGGTTATGATTGGTGATGACGGTTATGAAGTGACAACTTACCGCATGGACGGCGAATATGAAGACCACCGTCACCCGAAAGAAGTTTTATTTACGCCCAATTTGAATGAAGATTTAAAACGCCGTGATTTTACAATTAATGCGATGGCGTATAATCCGCGTGTTGGAATCATAGATTTATATGGAGGGCGTGAAGATTTAGAAAAAAAAGTAATCCGCTGTGTCGGTGAGGCAAATGAGCGGTTTGATGAAGATGCACTCCGAATGCTGCGAGGGATTCGGTTTGCCGGACAGCTTCAGTTTGAACTGGAAGAAAAAACATTTTTGGCAATAAAGGAAAAAGCACCGACTTTGGTAAATGTGAGTGCCGAGAGAATCCGCACCGAACTTACCAAGCTTATTGTTTCAAAGGGAAGTGACAAATTGCTGCTTGCCGTAGAGACGGGATTAAGTGCATATTTTCTGCCGGAACTTGAAAAAATGCTTGCTACAACGCAGGAAAATCCACATCACTGTTTTGATGTCGGACATCATTCGCTGGCAGCCATTTCTCATATTAATGATTTGGGAGAGCAGGCGGGATTTCGCACAAAAGAGCGGGTAATGTTAGCTTATGCTGCGCTTCTTCATGATGTGGCAAAACCGGACTGCAAGCAGGTTGATGACGAAGGAATTGCCCATTTTTATAAACATCCGGAGTACGGAGCTAAGAAGGCGAGAGGAATTCTCCGCCGGTTAAAATTTGATAATGAGACCGTGGCAACGGTAACGACCTTAATTCGTTATCACGACAGACGTCATGAAAACTGCGTTTTGTCAGATGAGCCGCAGCCAAGAAAAGCAAAGCAGGCGATGCGGCGGCTGATGAATCAGGCAGGGACGGATTTAATGCCGCTTTTGTTTATTTTACAGCAGGCGGATTTGTTGTCACAGAGTGAATATAAACAGAAGGAAAAATTGATGCGCCTAGAGGCTGCGAAGCGCTGCTATCGGGAAATATGCGAGGCGGGCGAGGCAGTCTGTGTGAAAGATTTGGCAATTGGCGGACGTGAGCTGATACAGATGGGGATGACACCGGGACCGGCAATTGGTGAAATGCTGCAACAGTTATTGGAGCATGTGTTAGCGCATCCGGAAGATAATGAGAAAGAGAAACTGCTTTTTTTAGCGAAAGAGTGGAAAAAATAAACGAAGAGGGAGTGATTCGATGTTTCATAATAGTCGAAAAACGATTGGTGTGTTTTTGGAGCGTTCTGCGAGCGAATTTCAAAATCGCCTATGTCAGGGAATTATTACCGGGGCAAAGGAAATTGGTTATAATGTTGCCGTGTTTTCCGATTATGGTAATTATGGACAGAACCACCGCTATTTTATCGGAGATCAGACATTGTGGGAACTGCCGCCTTACGAAGAGTTAGACGGTGTTGTTTTAGCGCTTGATACGATGGAGGAAATCGTCAGCAGAGAGCATGTTATTAAGAACATAAGAGAGCGCTGCCATTGTCCGATTGTCAGTATCCGCGAGCTTTTGGTCGGAGCAAATAATCTGCTTGTGGATAACAGCAGCTGTATGGAAGGGCTGATTGATCATTTTGTCAAAGAACATGGGATGAAAAAACTGTGTTTTATGACAGGACCAAAAGACCACTGGGATGCACAGGAGAGGCTTCTTTGTTTTAAACGTAAAATGGATGAATATGGACTTTCCTATGGTGAGCATCAGATTTTTTATGGAGATTTTTGGAAAAATAAAGGTAAAGAGGCATGTGACTGGTTTTTAGCAGAGGGTGAGCCGCAGCCGGAGGGAATTATCTGCGCCAATGATTATATGGCGACAGCCGTTGCCAGTGAACTTATTCGGCGTGGGTATAGGATTCCTCAGGATATTGCGGTGAGTGGATACGATGGTATGCGAAGTACACTTTCCTTTACCCCATGTATTACGACGGCGACAGTTCCGTTTTTTGAAATGGGCAGGCGGGCAGTACAAATTATTGATAAAAAGCAGGATTGCCCGGAAAAAGTGGAGAATGTGTTTTTTGACGCTGTTTTGCAGCCGAGGGAATCATGTGGCTGTATGGCAAGTGAGGGACAGGAGGTCATGACCATCCGCCAGCGTATGTATGAGACTGAAAACATTGGCCAGAACCGTGAAATGCAGTTTCATTTTATGTCGATTCATATGAGTGAATGTCATACGATTGATGAAGTCGGACAGAAAATCGGACGTTATATTTATAATATTGAAGGCTTTAAAGATTACTGCATGTGTTTGTGTGAGGGCTGGCTGGAAAAAAAAGAGTTCAAAGGCTTTACTGATAAAATGGAAATGCCAATTGCTATTCGTAATCGGGAAAATATCAGCCCGACCAGAGAACGTTTTGACCGCAGAGAACTGATTCCTAAATGCATGAGCAGCGAAGAGCCGCAGATGTGGTTTTTGGCATCGCTTCATTTTCAGGATTTATGTTTTGGCTATGAGGCGCTGCAATTTATAGATGCCGAAACGACGGGACGGCTGTATATGTATTGGAACATTATTATCGGCAATCTTCTTCAGGACATTATGACATATCAGAAAATGCAGAAACTTGTTGTAAAACTGGAAGAAATGTATGACCGCGATGCGCTGACCGGGATGTACAACCGACGCGGTTTTGAGAACCGCGGGAATCCGATGTTCGAGCAGGCAAAAGAGGAGGGAAAGCAGATTTTCCTTGCGATTATCGATATGGATGGCATGAAACAGATTAACGACAATTATGGCCACATCGAAGGCGATTATGCGTTGAAAAAAGTGCGCGAAGCGATTCATCATGCATGTCCGGATGCGGTGATTCAGGCACGCACCGGTGGTGATGAATTTGAAATTATTGCCGAAGATATTGCAGAAGATGAGGGCGTTCATTATCTGGAAGAATTGGTTGCTTATCTGGATGCGTTCAATGAGAGTGGCGGTAAAGAATATGATATTCACGCCAGTTATGGGTATGCCTGCCGCGTTCCTTCGCAGCAGGATACCATGGAAATTTTCATTAAAGAAAGTGATGAAATCATGTATCGGAATAAAGTAATTAATAAAATTAACCGTGGCGAGGCGTTACGATAACTCGTCAGCAAATGGGGCGATACTTCTTTTGAGTACGCCCTTTAATTGTGCAATCATCGTGCCATAGTTGACAATTGGGACGTTCTGGTCTTTTGCTTCAGCGATGCGAAATGCCATTTCCCGCTTGCTTAAGGTGCATCCGCCACAGTGGACAATCAGCCGGTACGGACTCAAATTTTCCGGAAATCCACCGCCGCTTGATGTGGCAAAGTTTAATTTTTTACCGGTGTACTCGGAAATCCAGCGTGGCAGTTTTACCGTTCCAATGTCATCGCACTGTCTGTGATGTGTACATCCCTCTGCCATCAGAATTGTGTCGCCATCTTTTAATTTGTCAAGCATTTTTACTCCTTCAATCTGTGTCTGTAAATCTCCCTTATAACGGGAAAAAAGAATCGAGAAAGAAGTAAGCGGAATGTTTTTTGGCGTGTCTTTTGATACACTTGCAAATGCTTGGGAGTCCGTAATGACAAGTTTTGGCGGCTGGCCCAGCTTTTTCAAAGTGTCTGCAAGTTCGGTATCCCGGCATACAATAGCGGTCGCTCCGGATTCCAGCACATCTCGAATTACCTGCTGCTGCGGCAGAATCAGACGTCCCTTTGGTGCCGCAGAGTCAATCGGAACGACAAGAACGACAAAATCGAGTGGGGAGAGCAAATCACCAACGATTTTTCCGGTCTGGTCATCTGTCGGCAGTTTTGTCGTCATAAGTTCTTTCAATTCATGAATGTGATACCCTGTTTTGGAACTAACACATAAATCTCCATATGCCTGAATTGCTGCTTCATTTCCAGCCCATAAATCCTGTTTGTTCAACACAACAATTGAAGGAATATTTTTCTTTTTCGTCAGGGCAAGAATCTGGTGCTCAAAAGAAAAATCTTTTGCTGCCTCGTTTCCATCGGCAACAATTAACGCCAGGTCCGTTTTATTTAAAACGCTTCGCGCCTTTTTGATGCGCTCTTCGCCCAACACGCCTTCATCGTCAAGTCCCGGTGTGTCGATTAGCATAACCGGACCAAGCGGTAAAATTTCCATTGCCTTGTAAACCGGGTCAGTTGTGGTTCCCAGTACATCGGATACAATGGCTAAGTCCTGTCCGGTTATGGCGTTAATGAGACTTGATTTTCCGGCATTTCGCCGTCCAAATAAAGCAATGTGGATTCGTTCTCCCTTTGGTGTTGTGTTCATTGACATAATCTGTCATCCTTTCTTAAAAAGGCGGTATCTTGTAAGATAACCGCCTTTGGTCTGCTATAATAACTGTTTATTATTTGTAAAGAGTGATGCTTCCGATAATCGGAAGTTTCTTTGGCTCGCCGGAGCAGGCATTTACAATGCCGACAATAGCAAATGCTAAACAAACCAATCCAATCAGTCCGGTTATAAGTGTTCCCACAAAGGATAAGATTCCGAAGCTTGTAACAGAGATTACAAAGGAAATACCATTGCCGATTATGTTAAGTGCTACACTGAAAATAAAAAGCACAATTCCCTGATTTGTATGGAATCTTGCGTATTGTGAATCTTTTGCTGCAAGTAGCGGAATCAGGAAAAGAATTCCGAAATAAGCTAAAATCCCCATAACTTTGTTATTTTGTACATCCTCTGAATTAAAAACAATGTTTTCTTCGTTCATTCGATAAACTCCTTTCGATTCTGTCTTAGCAGAAATTGGTTTCGCATGGTACTATCATAGCTTATGTGGGGGGGATTTTCAAGGGGTGTTATTTTTTTGTTTTCCGTAATTCAGTAGAAAAACTTTGCGTCTCGTGGGCGCTCTCGCTCGTTGAGTGCGTAGCGGTATGGGCACTGAAACTACCAGTGCCACATA
>OJMK01000182.1_pt1 | contig 73201 bp, 88 predicted proteins | sample 1597201 | NCBI WGS metagenome assembly OJMK01 (sample SAMEA2452125, study PRJEB22498) | human gut metagenome | reverse complement strand
AATCGGTGGTAATATGTGTTGAGAACAGCACACTTCTTTGACCATCTCTGATATAGTCTTGCAGAATTTCCAAAAACTCATCTCGAGTAAGGGGATCAAGTCCACTTGTAGGCTCGTCGAGTATTAGCAGCTTGGCATCATGTGAAAACGCACACGCAAGCATTAGCTTCATCTGCATACCACGGGATAATTCGCTGATTCTTTTGTTTTTTGGTAAGCTGAAGCGGTTTATCATATCGTTAAAAATATCATGTTGCCAGTTATCGTAGAAGATGGATATTGCCTTCCCTGTATCCTGTACTGTCCAACTATCCACATAAAACATACTATCAAAGACAACGCCTATTTCTTGCTTAATATCTTTCTCGTGAATTACATTATCTTTGCCAAAAATCAAAATTTCACCAGACTTTTTTTCAAGCATATTAAGGATAAGCTGTATGGTTGTTGTTTTTCCGGCTCCATTCGGACCTACCAGCCCCATGATGTACCCTTGCGGCAATGTGAAGCTAATATTATTCAGCGTAAAATCATGAAAACTCTTGCATACATTTTTTAATTCTAAACACTGTTCACTCATGGTTTACCTCCAATAAAAGCCGTAGTAGCTTAATAAGTTCTTCATCGGTCATAGAAGCTCGTTCAGCCGCTAATATTGCATTGTTAAGATTTTTCTCTACCTCTTGTATCAGCTGTTCCCGAATGAGATTTGAACCACTTGACATTACAAAGAATCCTTTACCTTGACGACTTGTAATAAAGCCTTCTTCCTCTAACTCGTTGTAGGCTCGCGTAGTAGTCAATACACTTATTTTCAAATCCTTTGCTAACTGTCGAAGTGATGGCAGCATTTCATCTTCCTCAAGTTCACCCGACAAAATTTGTTCCTTGACTTGTTCCTTTATCTGTGCGTAAATCGGCAAATCTGAAGTATTTGAAATTACAATGTGCAAGTAGTCACCCCCCTAACTGTACTTCTTTATTCATATACAGTATAATCAGTAATACCGGTCCTGTCAAGCCACAAAACCAAGATTTATGTCATGGAGAAATAAAATGCTACTAAACATAAAACTCTGTTTCGTTCTCATAGGCTTAACTAACAGGAAACACAGCATGTATTTTATATCTGCCTTACGCAAGAGATGGGTGCCAGGAGCAAAAAAGCTCCTGGCACCCATCTCTTTTCTCATATATATTCGCTTAGTGCTACCGTCAGTTGCACTGGACTGACTTATTAGTCAAAAAGATTACCGCAACTCGCACCCCGTCCTCTGTATTCTCAATCGGGTAGGCACGCAGCAGCTTCTGGATGTCCGGCTCGTCTTCCACAATTAAAATGCGTTTCATTAGTAATCACCCAATCGAAGTATATCATGGGATTGTGAATTTATCATGGAGAAAAGAAAGTAATCACAAAAAGAAGCGCACAGCGGAGAAAAATCCGTTGTGCGCTTGCTTCATTTTTGTGAAGCACCTGGGGCGATGAATTTGTAGCCGTGGCCCCGCACTGTTTCGATGATGTCAGCCCCCAGCTTGCGGCGGAGCTTATAGACCATGCTGGAGATTCCCGTCCAGCTGGCATCAAAGGAGTCTGCTGCAACGGCCTCATAGATTTGGCGGGCAGTGAACACCTGCCCTGGCCGGCGGACAAACAGAAGCAGAATATCGAAGTCCATCCATATATAAAATATGTCAACGATCTGCGTCGGTTTGGTTAATGAGCATCTTACTAACCCGAAAAACAATTCCGTATAATGTACGCATGGCCGTTGCGGAAGTACGCAAAATCAAGCCAGAAAAAGAGTGACAAAGCGTGAAGATATAGAAAAGGCGTCTCCATCTATGCTTTCAGATTTCAATTTTACTGTGGTAGCAGGATGTAGCCAGGGTGAAAATGCCTTCTATCCTTTAGGATAGCCTAGATCAGCTTGTTTTGCAGGTAGTGCTCATTTTATCGTTGAATAGTTCGGCCGGTTTTACTAATCATTCCTCTATGATTTGTGCTTGGTCGGTTATCTCTGGTTGACTGCTCTGAATGCCTTCATTGAGGGTAGGAACGCTGAAAAACACGGCAATGAAAATATTTATTAAAACTATAGCCGCCAATATAATGGCAACGATTTTCCAGATACGGCGGGAGCGGCGATTTTTGATTGCAAGCTGCTCATTTATCCTCGACAACTGCTCTGCGACATCACTGGCGGCATTTTCATTTTCAATTTTTGCCCCCAGCAATTCGCTGACAGACACTTCCAATACTTCAGCCAGCCGGATAAGAGTATCAGCATCGGGAACAGATAAATTTTTCTCCCACTTAGAAATGGTCTGTCGGACTACATGGAGCCTTGTTGCCAATTCTTCCTGTGAAAAACCTTTCTGCTTTCTGAGAGTTTTTAAGTTTTCTCCAAACATTGTGCGTTACACTCCTTTGCTTTGGTAAATCCAAAGTAACACATTAGCTCGCATACGGCAAGCAACATAGATTAACAATAACGCAACTGCCCGAAAAACAAAGGCTTTCACCATTAAAGCTAATATAATTTTGCTTCCTTGTAAAATCAATTTGATAATGGCATTCCTTTGTTGATCTCCTCCACGCAACTGATATAAGTCTTAGGGATACGGCACCAAAGCCATAACTCCAGTGCCGTATCCCTCTATTTTGTTATTCGCATCCGGTAGCCGTGGCCCCGCACTGTTTCGATAATACCGGCCCCCAGCTTGCGGCGTAGCTTATAGACCATGCTGGAGATCCCCGTCCAACTGGCGCCAAAGGAGTCTGCGGCGACGGCCTCATAGATTTGGCGGGCGGTGAACACCTGCCCCGGCCGGCGGGCCAACAGGAGCAGAATATCAAATTCCATCGGTGTCAGTTCCACCGTCTGGCCGGACTGCCATACCAGCCTGCGTTGCGGATCGATTTGCAGAGAGCCAAAGAGCAGTGGTGTGTCTGCGGAGGCGGTCACCGTGGAGAAGTCTGCGACAGAAGCAAGAGCCGTCACAGTGTTTGCAAAGATGGCGTCCTCGCTATCGCTGAAGGATAGAATTATAAACTTCCCATGTGGATCACCACCTTCTCCCAATAAATATTACTATTCGCTAATGCTGCCAAAACAGGTTTTCAAATATAGGTACATGTGGTCGACTGCCTGCCCGCAGTGTGCTTTATTTTCCATCAGCCAGGCTTGTATGTTATGTTTTTAGATTTCTACTTTCTCTTTGGCGTTGCGATACTCTTTCTCAACAAATGCAAGGTACTGCTTCCGGAATGTAATTACGGCAGCTTCATCCGAAGTTACAAAATTACCTTGCCGCGTCTTTTTAACTACCCCACGCTGTTGTAGTTCCCGGATTGCCTTTCTGACAGTTTCCGGGCTGCTTCCGGCCTCTTTTGCAAGGTCTATGTAAGAGGGCAGCTTGGCTCCCAACGCATACTCGCTGCGCAAAATACGAAAGAATATCTCATTGGCAAGACGCTGATATACTTTTTCGTGTACTTCAATGTCCCAACTCATGCAACGCCTCCTTATCCGAATGCCTTTTTGATCTCGTTCAATTCGTGTTGGTTTTCCACCCAATTTTCTACATAGCCGCAATTACAGCAAACATAACGGATCACGGGAACCTTCCCGAATAAGGTCATGTGTGTGGTATAGATATTGTTTCCGCTGGCGTATCGAGCAGGATTATCCGGTACACGCACAATATTCTCCGAATGGCACTTCGGGCAGCAACTTGTATTTTTCATTGTTATCCTCTTCTTGTAACAAAAAGCAAAACACAGCATTCCATCAGCAAAACAGTAGCGCATATCCAAAGGGCCAATGTCCATGTGCCTACAAATGCTGCAGCCAGCAGCATAATCAGTGGAACAAGATATTTGCGGGGATGGTGCCACAAATCGCTTTCTGTTTTCCAATCACGGATTGGATGCTTCCATTCCAGAATAACCGACAAAATGGCGCTTTGCAGGGCAAATATAAGAAGCGTCCCCACATGGACAAAGTTAAAATCGCCGTTTACGATCTGCCAACTGCAAAGGTAAATACTGGCGACAATGCTGTTGACTGCAAAGATAAACAGACAATACTTCCGGCAAAATCGCCCCGCCTGTCCGGGAAGCATACGGATCGCCTGTTCCAAATCCGGGTCGCAGGATAGCAGCGTACAGATTGGGGTGTTCAAACAAAGGATCGCAAGGCCGATCGGAAACATATTCAGTCCTTGAAATTCACCGAACAACAGCGGCAGAAAGCAGGCAATCGCACACAGGCCCACGGTATTGATTAGATAACTCTTGTTTGCCATCAGATAGCGCGTCAGGTAAACGAACACACTTCCGGCGCGGCCTTTATGCCGGACAGTCCTTTTTGCAACGACTGCACTGTAAAAGTCATAGGCATCTGCAAAAGCCAGATACAGCGCCGCAATCGCAAGGCTTGCCGTTGACACGGCCAGTACTGCCACCCACTGGCGTACCAGCACAATTACAGCCAAAATGCCAGCGGCCCAGAGAATCGGCAGAGCAGCGAGACTTTTCCGGCACATCCGATACCCCGCCGCTGTCACCGCACACGCCATGCAACCACAGATAATCGCCACACCAATTTCCCATACATCCCATGAAGTAACAGCAAAAAACAGCGTCCAAATCAGCAATGTTTTTGTAATCAGGGTATGCGCTCCCAGTACCAGTACATAGGAAAAGACAAAGCTGCGGTTATCAAAGGGGAGCATAAACATCCCCTGCATTATTTCCATGTGCCGCCGCCCGGTAAGCATCTGCCACATGATACCGGCGGTAAAAAAGGTTGAAGTCAGGTAGAGAATAAACGGCGCTATTTCAACTCGAAATTCAGCCGCATAAACCGCGATAAACAGAATAACCGCGGCCAGCAGGCTTTTTCTGGCGCTCTCATACTTTGCGCCAAAAAGCTGTTTGGAGAATGCTTTAATGGTGTTCTTCATCGGCCAGCACCTCCCGGATGTTTCCGGCAGCAATCTCCGCGCCAGTGAATGTCTGACTGATCCTGCCATGCTCCAAAACCAGTACGCGGTCACAGGTCAGACAAATGCTTTCTAAGATGTGGGACGAAAACAGGAGCGTCCCATACTGCTTATAACCGCCCATAAGCTGATATAAAAACTCTGTGCTTTGAAAGTCCAGTCCGTTCACAGGTTCATCCAAAAGCAGTAGCTTGGGCCGCAGGGCAAACGCTGTAATCAGATAGGCTTTTTTCAGATTGCCGGTGGACAGCTCCTTTAAGAGAATATCGGTATAGTCCTCAAAATGAAAGCCTTTTACCAACCCGGACACATCTGGCAGTGATAGGCCATAAGACGCAGTCACATACGCCAGATATTCCCGGAATGTAAAATATTGAAAAGACCGATCTTCCGCAAAAACAATGTATCGGCTCCGTTTGAACGCCTTATCACGGAACGAGAACGGCTGACCGTCCCATGTGGTACTGTCCAAATGATAGCCCGGCAACAAACCAGCGACAGTTTTGATAAAGGTCGTTTTTCCGGCACCGTTCAGCCCGATCAGCCCGACAACTTCCTTTGCCCCCAAATCCAGCGAAAAATCTGAAAGTATGGGATGACCAGCGGTGTACCAGACGCTTAAATTGTTCAGGGAGAGAAGTGTCGTGCTACTCATACTGTTCACCTCCGATGATCTTTTTCTTTCTTCCAGATGGAATAGGCGGAATACAAAAATACGCCGCCGAGGAAGATATACAGCAGAGCAAACGGAATATTCATGGTGACGAAACTGTAAATCATACAGCAGACAAAGACAATGCCGAGGATCAAGCGGAAATAAAAGTGACGCATACAAACAACCTCCTATATTTCTGTATGTCATTGGGTTTCTTGTTTACAATGCAAGCATATACCAAAAGTCATCTGTGTGCGGGAATGTCCACGAATGGTAGGTTTTTGACCGCGAAAAAATGGTAGGCAGCTTTTGGCCGCCTACCATTTGTCGAAGTATAGATTATGCTGTTTTGACCGGCTGGAAAGACAGGGTGACAACGGACTGGAACACATGATCTTTGTAATCGGTGCGAATGGTTCCATCGTAGCGATCCGCCGCTGTCTGGACACTTTTCAGTCCCCATCCATGAAAGACTTTGTCCTTTTTAGAAGTCAGCAGCTCTCCGTTTTCCTGTACGGGCGTGTTACCATATCCATTTTCTACTTTGATAATGAGCATGGCGTTAATCCGCCGGATCGTCAGATTAAGAAAGCGTAAGCCCTCTGGGGCTGTTTTGGCCGCCTCCAAAGCGTTGTCTAGCAGATTTCCTAAAATAGTTGTCAAGTCCACGCTGCGGATATTGGTATTATGGGGATATTCGATATTGACCTTTGTTTTGATCTGCTCTTGCTCGGCCAACGCCATTTTACTGCTGATGAGATAATCAAGGGCTTTGTCACCCGTCCAAACGGTTTGTGAAATTTGCCGCATGGGGATTCGCAAGTCCTCACAATACTGCACCGCCTCCTTGGTATCACCTTGTATAAGGCACTGGTAAATGGCCTCAATGTGATTGTGCAGATCGTGATACAACTTGGCATTGTCCGCATAAGTACGGCGCAACGCCTGATAATCGCGCTCTACAATTTCCGCCTGCTCCTGTTTCAGTTTTGCAATTTCCGCCTCCATTTCACGCTGCTGGTTGACACGGTAGAACAAAATTGCAAACAGCAATATGATAGATAGAATAATCCATGTGCCTACCTGATCTTCGTTCAGTGGCAGGACGGTCTGCTCCGACAGTGTTACAGCACCAAACATTCCCAGAATGACGAGAACAGACAAAGCCCGAAGTGTACCTGCGTTTGGATGTTCTTGCTTTACCAGCGTGATAGCACCAATGAACATCAAAAGACGTACCAGCCAAATGCCGGCAAGGTACTCCATAGCATTGGGATTGATAAAATTTTCCGAACGGAACATGATGCCCAAACCCGCTTGCAACAGAAAATCCCATAGCCCTACACCGACTTCATAAAAGAAAATCAAGAACAGACAAAGGTTCAACTTGTCCCGCAGACAATACCATGTAACCGCAGTTATCAGCAGCAATTCGACAGTCAAAACACCAATCATCGGCAGTCCTGCCATTTGCAGAGCTGTTACCAGAACACCGCCAGCCGCAGACAAAAGCAGTAACATTTTTTTCGGCAGGAAGTTCATCACCTTTGCAACAAGAAAAAGCCCCAAAAACAGGCGCACTTCATTGGTGAAAAAGTAAGAAATCGCTGAAATATATTCCATCATATACGCGCCCCCCAGAACTGATTGATTTTCTGCTTTACCTCCTGCAAGTGGGAGCGACTAATCGGTAGTTGTTCACCGTTTTTGAGAATAGCTGTACTGTCACTGATTTTCATAACCTGAATGATATTGACGATATAGCCGCGGTCAATAAAAATGAACTCCGGTGTGTTTAGTTCATCAAACACTTGTTGCAAACTCTTTCGTACTTTTGAAGTCCCGGTGCTGGACACAATGCTGGCATTTTTGCCATCCCGTTGAATATAAAAAATATCCTTGTAAGGGATTTTCTCCATGCGGTTTGCTGTCTGGATCGTGTACTCCAGTCCATCTTCCAGCTCAATTAGTTTTGCAGCGTCAACCACAGCGGCGGCAAGTTTCGTTTCCAGATTGTTTTTAGGCACATAGCGGAAAATGGATAATTCAAAAGCGTCAATCGCATATTCTGTATGAGAGGTCACAAAGATGATTCTGACATTTGGGAGAGAACCTTTTATCTGTTGTGGAATTTCCATGCCGCTAATTCCAGGCATTTCTATGTCAAGTAAGATTAAATCATAAAAAAAGTTGTCGTCGATTATATCATAAAGCAAATTTCGACTTTGGGTATAGGTTGTTATTTCATAGCCGATACCTTGCGACTGTAAACAGGCTTTAACGATCCTTTCGTGCAGGGCGACGGCTTTTTCTTCATCGTCACATATTGCGATTTTTACCATAGGCTATCTCTCCCCAAATCTAAAATAATATTGAGGTTCAGAAATGATTCATAAATATCACTGGACTATGACTGTGTTTCACAAATCTATCTCCACATTTTTTATTATACCTGATAAAGATGGGTTTCTCAATCCGGATTGCAGGTAGAGAAAGTGCAAAAGTTTCTTAAATTAGTTAAACGATGAAAAACAGCACCGCCCATGTCAAATCCAGGCGGCGCTGCTTTGCTATTTGATTGTGAAACGGTAACCGTGTCCCCGCACTGTTTCTATGATGCCAGTCCCCAGCTTGCGCCGGAGCTTGTAGATCATGCTGGAGATCCCCGTCCAACTGGCGTCAAAGGAGTCCGTAGCGACGGCCTCATAGATTTGGCGGGCAGTGAACACCTGCCCTGGCCGGCGGGCCAGCAGGAGTAGAATATCAAACTCCATCGGCGTCAGCTCCACCGCCTGGCCGGACTTCCATACCAGCCTGCGATGCGGGTCGATTTGCAACGAGCCAAAGAGCAGCAGTGCGTCTGCGGAGGCGGCCACTGTGGACAAGTCTGCGACTGAAGCAAAGGCCGATATTGCTTTGCTAAAAAGGGCTTCTTCATCGTCCCTAAACGATAGAATTATAAACTTCCCAAGCAGCGCACCTCCAGTCATTCAAACTTCGCCCGCTTATTATCTTTTGGATCGTGCGGGGCGAACCATCAACAGGACGATGCCCGCGGCCAACAGTATGCACTGAACGATCAGAACTGCGGACGGCATAGAGAAGGCGGGGTCTAAAGTACCAAGTGCTAGAGGGTACTTGCTGAAAAAATGTCCGTTCCAGATTCCCAGGGCGTCGGGCAGCGGCAAGGCCATACACAGGAAGGGGACAGCCATCCACACATACACCAGCCAGGGCCGGATCTGCCCCAGCAGCCAGCCGCTCCCCAGTGCGAACACAAGGGCGGGCAGAAGGGTCACCAGAGCTGGGAGCAGAAGACTCCCCCAGCCGTACCAGCCAAACATGCGGCTGTAGAACACCGCCGCCTCGCCCATGCACAGCAGACTCAGCAGCACGCCGCCCGTCAGGGCTGCGGCGCACCGGACCAAAGCATACTGCTTGGGCGGCATCGGCGTAGCGTCCATGAGAACTGCCGCCCGCCGGGCCTTGGGCGAGGTATAAAAGGTCAGAAAGAACAGCATCCCGATCCACAGCAAAGGCAGCATGCGGGAGAGATAATCCCCAAAGCTCCAGGGGGAGAAGGGGGCAGTGTGGGATACCCCCAGGATGGTCACGGCATGGAGCACCAGTGCCCCGTAGAGAAGCAGCACAACCGCCAGCCCGATAAAAAACTTGTTCCACAGCAGCCTGCGGCATTCATATCGAAAAATCTTACTCAAGGTTCAAATCCTCCTCCGTTAGCCCGCAGGCATCCAAAAATTCCTGGTAGGTCAGATAGGGATACATGGGGTCCAGCTCCCGGTTGAACAGGTCATGGAGGATCTGATCCATGGTCTCCTCGCCGCCCACCAACTGCTCCGCTTTCCAAATTTTCAGGGGCATCTCATTGTACTGCCGAACCTGAGACAGACTGTTGGAGATGGCAAGCTGCACCTGCTCCGGCAGCATCTCCAGATATTCAGGATTGCGCACATAGAAGTTCAGGTAGTAGTCATCTACCGCTTTCTGCCACTGATCCACATAATGCTCCTGGGCATAGTCCTCGCCGTATAGTTCCTTGACGATACGGTAGGTGGTGTAGACGGTCAGGCCCTCGGCGGACCAGGGGCTGGTGGGCTCGGAGGTATCAAACATATTGCCCAGGCCCCACCACTGATGGACCAGCTCGTGGATCATGACCTCACCGGCGCCGCCGCCCTTTTCGGCGTTCCCCAGGTTGGCGGCGGTAAAGTCCGCCTCATCCAGCAGGCTGGCCCCGGTGGTGGCGTAGCCGCCGCCGGCCACCCGGCTCTGGATAAGCTTGAGCGTTTCACCTGTACCAAAGGACAAGGAACCATAGTGCTCAGTGCAGTAGTCCACCACTTCCTTCACCGCGTCCACGGCTTCGGCAGCCTCCATGACAGCCTGATGCTTGCGGCCGTAGTAGAACTCAATGGTCATGCCGCCGGCCTCGATGTCCTCCCGGATATAGTCCCCGGCGTAGAGAATGCCGCCGGCGCCGTTGTGTTCATACCGCCATGTTCTGGTGCCGTCCTCGTGCTCCGCGACGACCTCCGCCTCGCTGGAGCCGAAGGGGATCGCCAGCATATTTTCCGGCAGGGTGATCTCAATTTCAGCGGGATAGCCGGCATCACCGGGCATGACATTCATCACACGGGGCGAGAGGGCCGAGTTCTCCAGGCAGAGGTATTCGTCACTCAGCTCCTTGCCCCCCTGCATGGTGGGCAGGCTCTCTTGGGGGAAGCCGCTGTACTCCATGGTCAGCTCCACTTCTTCCTCTGCGGGAATGGTGACTTCCAGCAGAGCCTCGTTATACTCCTGGTAGTCGCTTACCGTGAAGGGAACGTCAGCGCCGTTGGCTTTCACATTGGAGATGGCGTAGCCAGGGTTGATGCCGAAGGAGATGCTCTGCTCCTGGCCGGAGGTGTTCCGGAACTGGTAGGAGGCCCGGCCCGTCACGGTGCCGGCATCGGTGTCCGGAAACACCTGGGCGGTGCGATGGACAAAAGTGACGCCCTCGGCATAGGGGATCTCATAGAAGGACATCACCGTTAAATCCGGGTTGCTGTGGTCGATAAAGGGCTGGGCGGCATAGGCGGCGCCGGAACAGGCCAGCAGCGCCAGGGCGATCACCGGGCGGTAGAGCCGCCGGGCACTCCGAGCCAGGGAGCCGAACACGCCCTTCCCATACTGCCGGATGCAGAGATAGGAGATTGTCCAAACCCCGGCCAGTGCAAGGAGCCAGGTGAAACGCATCCAGGCCACCGACCGGAACACACGGAGGTTGGAGAAATCATCGGACAAAGCCCACACGCAGGGATTGAGCCAGCATAACTGCCATTCTGCCGCCCACACCGTCAGGCTCAGGGCGCAGAAGGCGATAAACAGGACGATGGACAGATCCGCCCGGCGGGTGAACTGGTAGGCTGCGGCCGCCGCCAGGATGTCCAGGGGCAGCGCCAGCCCCATGAACAGCAGATAGGCCAGCACATAGTTTGCGCCGGTGAACACGGCGCCGATCAGCCCCACGCTGATGGGCAGCCAGACCAGCATCGTGAGGCCCACCGTCAGCACCGCGGCCATCAGCAGGGCCAGCAGGCGGGTCAGGGTCGTGGTCAGAGGAGACACCACCGCGTCGGTGAGAATGTCCACCCGGCTGCGGCAGGCCCGGTCCAGCTCAAAGATGGTCAGCAGGCCGAAGAGGATGGCGCCGGCCACACCGCCGGCAATCGCGGGGTTTGCCAGATACATGGAGAGCATGGTGGTGGATGTGGCGGGTTTGTAGAGTACCAGCCCCAGCACCGGGGAGAGGACCGCCAAAGCCATCATCAGCCAGGTCAGGCGGCTTTGCAGCAGCCGCTTCAGTTCCAGGGGAAAGAGCCGCATTGTCTTCATTGTACCGCCTCCCTGGAGATCAGATAGAGGTAAGCGTCCTCCAAAGAGGGCTCCTCCGCCTGGGCATAGGGCGGCAGCTTGTCCGCCACGGCCCGGCAGCGGATGCCCTGGCTGGTATTTACCCGGGCAGTAATATGTAGCCCCTTTTCCTGAACCTCGTCCTTCTCCCAAAAGACGCCCACATGGCCGGCAGCAGACTGAATCAACTGCTCCGGCGTGCCGGTGAACAGGATGGTCCCGTGGTGGATGACCACGATCTGGTCGCACACCGACTGCACATCCTCGATGATGTGGGTGGAGAGCAGCACCAGATGCTCCTCGGCTGTGCGGGAGAACAGGTTGCGGAAGTGGATGCGTTCCTCCGGGTCCAGTCCCACAGTGGGCTCGTCAAAGATCAGGAAGGGAGGATTCCCCAGCAGAGCCTGGGCGATGCCCACCCGCTGGCGCTGGCCGCCGGAGAGGGTGCGGATCTTGGATTTTGCCTTTTCTTCCAGATTGACCGCCTGGATTGTCTTTTGGATTGCGGCCTTTGGATTTGAGATCCCTTTGAGTGCGGCCATGTAGTCTAAAAACTGGGTGACCGTCAATTCATCGAACAAACCGAAGTCCTGGGGGAGATAGCCGAGGCTGGCTTTCAGATGGCTCTCGACCTTGGCCAGCGGCACCCCGTTCAGCAGGATGTTCCCCCCGGTGGGCTGCAGGGCCGCCACCAGCAGCTTCATCAGGGTGGATTTGCCCGCCCCGTTGGGGCCCAGCAGCCCGATGAGGCTGGGGGATTTTAACTCCAGGTTCAGCCCCTTCAGGGCCTGCTTCCCGCTGGGGTAGGTCATACTGACATTTTGAATCTTGATTTCCATATTGTCGGATTCCTTTCTGCTTGGGATGAGGAAAGAATACCAGGGCAATATGGAGTGAAGATGGAGGGAATTTGTGATTTGTATGGAGAAAGGCAGAAAACGGGGCAGGCCGGCCGCCTGCCCCGTTCTAATACTATAAAAGATGTTTTTTCACCCAGTTATCCAGTAAGGCCATCTGCTCCTCTGTGTGGAACCAGTGATCGCCGCCCTCCAGGACGGTGAGCACTGCGCCGTGCGCCTCCGCGAACCGCTCCACACTCTGACGGGACACCAGATGGTCGCCTCCGGCATAGAGGATTTCCGTGGGGACCTGCCAAGCGATGGGATGCTCCCGCACATAGCACAGATATTTCCAGGAGAGGGTTTCTCCAAAGTTTGTGGGAATCTCCCCCTGCTCCCGCAGCGCCTGCTCCGACACGCCGGCCCAGCTCATCATGTCCAGAATCAGCCGCTCCATGTCCAGCACCGGCGACACAAACAGCGCCCTGTCTGGTGCTTGATCTTGAAGGGCCAGCATGGCGAAATAGGCCCCGATGCTGTTGGCCAGGAGAGCGATGTACTCATACTGCCGGCGGGCCTCGTCGTAGGCGGCCGCGATCTGGGGCGCCGCCTCCCAGGGAAGCTCCCCCCGGTAGTCTACCCCCAACACATCGAAACCGGGGCAGACGGCCCGGAAGCGGTCTGCCTCCCCGGCGTTGCCGCCCTTGCCGTGGATATACAAAATAGCTTGTTTCAAAATATACCTCTATTTTCTTGCCTGTCAGAGATGCCGCCTGTAAAACTCATTCAGCCGCTCTGCCAATGCCTTGGGATTTTCCTCGTTTACCACATGGCCGGTGTTCCCGATGACCTGCAACTCCGCCCCCGGGATGTGCTCGGCCAGAAAGCGGGCCGATTTTAGGTTTGCGCCGTCCTTCTCCCCACAGAGGATGAGCGTGGGGCACCGAATCTCCTCCAGCCGGCCGCTGAAGTCCAGATCCTTCATGGTGTTTCCCAGTGCGAAGGTGTCCCTCTTGTCAAAGGCCATAGACGCGAAGGTGGATTTGGGCAGAAACCGGAACACCACATTCTGGAGGGCAAAGGCGAACTTGGGGACCTTGTGGGGCGTGCCGATGAGCACCAGGGTCTTGACATTCTCCGGGTGGTCCAGGGCATAGTCCAAGGCCAGGATGCCGCCCAGGGAGAGGCCGCACAGGTGAACCGGCACTCCGGCCCGGGCGCAGTATTGGGCGAAGGCGGCACGGAGGTTGGGGAAACTGGCCTCCCGCCCGTTTAAGATGGCGGACAGATCCGGACACAGGCTGTCCTCTTGGTGGTCCAGAAAAGAGATGGTTTTCTGCCAACTGCTCGCTTTGTGGCCGGAGCCATGAATCAAAATCGTTTTTTGCATGGGTGTTTTCCTCAAACTGAATCGTTTTAGCTCATTCTACCATATCCCCGGCGGGAAGTCCAGAAATCGAACCTGCCTCAAACAGCACCACCGCCAGCACACCGTCCTCTGTATTCTCGATGGTACATTCCGCTCCATGCCGGGCCAAAATCATTTTTACCAGATACAGCCCCAGGCCGCTGCCGCCTGTAGCCCGGTTCCGGGAGGTTTCTTCCCGGTAGAATGCCTCAAACAGATGAGGCAGGGCTTTTTCCGAGATGTGGGCCTCGGTGTTCTCCACCGTCAGAGCTGGGCGGCCGTCCAGCAGACCGCACCACACCCGCACCTCCGCCCCCTCCGGCGAGTAGAGGGATGCGTTAGAGAGCAGATTGCCTGCCACCCGGCCCAGCAGAGAGGCGTCCCCGGTGACAGTGATTCCCGGCGTCAGGTCCTTTGCCAGCCGCTGGTTCCGCTGCTCCAGAAGTGGCATGTCCAGAGCCAACTGGCGCTCGATCAAGGCGGACAGCTCCACGGGCTCCCGCTTCACAGCCACAGAGCCGCTTTCCATACGGGAGATCGCCAGCATCTCCTGCACCAGATTTTCCATCCGTCCCGTTACCCGGAGCGAGCGAAGCAGGTACTTGTCCCGGTCCTGATAGACGCCAACCCCCTCCAGCATGCCGGAGAGCTGCCCCTTCAGAATGGTCACCGGAGTTTTCAGCTCATGGGAGGCAGCGTTGAAGAAGGCCATCCGCTGGCGGTCCAGCTCCCGTTCCCGTTCCACCTCACCCCGGAGCGCCCGATTGGCGTTCTCCAGGTCGGTGAGAGCGGTGTCCAGCCGCCGGGCAAGCTGATCCAGACTGCGGCCCAGCTTGCCGATCTCGTCCTTGCGCTTTTCACCGCATTCCCAGTGGAAGTCCAACTCCGCCATTTTCCCGGCGATCCCGCTCATGCGCACGATAGGCCGGGTGATGTATCGGGAGTAAATCAAGGCGCACAGCAGAGAAAATACCAATAACACCATCAAAAGCCAGGGGGCTATCTGGATCAGCGCCCGCACCGCCAGATTTTCCACTTCGATCCGCGGGGTGACATAGAGGGTATAGCTCTCGTTCTGGCCTGCAAACACCACCTCGGCGGTAATGGTAGCCTGCTCCGACATGGTGACCGCTACCGTATCGCCTTCCCGGATGTCCTGGCTGTGATAACCGACGGTGCTTTCCTGCTCTGAGGTGGTGACAATCATGGTATCATCCTCATACACAGCCTGCACCGTCAGCTTGGCCCCTGTGTCCACCAGGCGCCCGTCCGGCCCCACCAGCATGGCGTTGGCCCCGGAGGTAAGCACAAAGTCATCCAGCAGCTCGCCACAGTCCGCAGGAGTCGTGTCCGCCAGTTTCCCCACCAGGGCATCCACCTGAGCGGTAAGGTCATCATTTACTACGGCGGTATAGGTGCTGGGGGAGGCCCAAGCGATAAAGCTGAAGGTAATCGCCCCGGCCGCGAGCAGGACGCCGGCGGTAATGAGAAAGATTCGGGCTGTCAGGCTTTCAGCGATCTTCTTTCGCAGCACGATAGCCCACCCCCCTCACAGTATCAATATAGTCCCGCCCCAGTTTGTGGCGGAGGTTTTTGATGTGGCTGTCCACCACCCGTTCGTCCCCATAGAAGTCATAGCCCCACAGTTTTGCCAGCAGCATCTCCCGGGTGAACACACGGCCCGGCGCGGCTAAGAAGGTGTGGAGCAGCTCGAACTCCCGGGCGGTCAGGTCCAAAAGTCGGCCGTCCAGCAGGGCTTCCCGGGTGTCCAGATCCAAAGTCAGGTCCCGGTACCGCAGGCGGCTGTCCTCCCCAGTGGTTCCACGGCGACGGAGGATGACCCGGATTTTTTCCAGCAGTACCGGCATAAAGAAGGGCTTGGTCACATAGTCGTCGATGTCCATGCCGAAGCCCCGGAGCTGCGATTCTTCCCCGTCCAGGGCGGTAAGCATCAAAATGGGGACCTGTGATTGCTGGCGGATCAGCTCGCAGACCCCAAAGCCGTCGATTTTCGGGAGCATCAGGTCCAATAGAACCAGGTCGAAGGTCTGCCCGCCAAACAAGGCCAGGGCTGCCACGCCATCCCCGGCCACGGCAGTCTGGTAGCCGGCATCCTCCAGGTAGGCGCGCAGCAGCTCCTGAATATCCGGCTCGTCTTCCACAATTAAAATGCGTTTCATTTGTAATCACCCAATCGAAGTATATCATGGGATTGTGAATTTATCATGGAGAAAAGAAAGTAATCACAAAAAGAAGCGCACAGCGGAGAAAAGTCCGTTGTGCGCTTGCTTCATTTTTGTGAAGCGCCTGGGGCGATGAATTTGTAACCGTGGCCCCGCACCGTCTCGATGATACCGGCGCCCAGCTTGCGGCGGAGCTTATAGACCATGCTGGAGATCCCCGTCCAACTGGCGCCAAAGGAGTCTGCGGCGACGGCCTCATAGATTTGGCGGGCGGTGAACACCTGCCCCGGCCGGCGGGCCAACAGGAGCAGAATATCAAATTCCATCGGTGTCAGTTCCACCGTCTGGCCGGACTGCCATACCAGCCTGCGCTGCGGGTCGATTTGCAGATTTCCAGACAATAAAGTAAAAGCAGTGTTTTCTTGAACCTCAATATGTTCTGCCCGAAATGCCCGCACGAGCCGCTGGAGCAAAGCATCTTGTGCCTTTGTTGGATTCGTTATTCGAATAATGATGGTCTTTTCCATCCTGACGCCTCCTTATGAGCCGTCGTGATGTAATCAGGCATGGGAAATGGGCTGCTGAACGACGGCTTTTTTTCTTTTGCCGTCGTCCGGCAGGTAAAACTAATTATTTTACTTTCCTGTTCAGCCCTTTCAGAATAAACAGTGCCAGAACCGCACAGGCCAGCAGAACGATGATACCAATGAAAACCTGAACCATATTTGCATCGTAATAGCCGGAGATATTGAAAACGGCTGTCATGGGATATACCGTCTTTAGCTGTCTGGACATACTTGCGAACAGCCCGGCAAACGAATAAATTTCAGCAAATACCAGCGCCAGCCAGTAACCTTTTTTCATCCGGGCCACCAAAGCGATAATCGGAGAAATGGCAAAGAACACGCCGATCCCGTCCAGAAGATATGTTTTCAGGTTTCTCAAAACAAGGCCAATGGAAAGAGCTTCAAAGTGCAAAACGGCCTCAACGAGAAATGTAATCGCAAAAAGCAGGAGATAGATTAAGACGCTGAACACCAGAGCAAGCACCATTTTGGAGAGCGTCAGCTTCACTTCATCCACGGGAATGAGCCGCAGGGATTTCAGGGTGTCCTCCTGTTCCTCCCGGCAGATCATATAGCTTCCCAGCAGGGCAATGACCGCAGGCAGCACATAAAAGGTGGCAAGGGATTGGGCCGCTGTCATAAACCATCCGGCACCGTCAATATAGCGGCTTTCATAGAACGTGAACTGACCCTGTGCAAAGACAATCAACGCCACCATGACCGTTGCAAAACCGGCGATCCACAAGATTTTAGAACGGCGGAGTTTCCGGCGCTCCGCCCAAAGTAAAAGCTCCATTTCAAATGCACCTCACTTTCTCTTTTTCAAAGCAGCCCCAGCCAGCAGGACAGAAGCAACGCCCCACACGCCTATGCAGAGGAACGCCCCCGGAATGTTGAGTGGCTGGGTAATCACGACGCCCGGAATATCCCGCATAACAATGGCGGTCATGCTGGACAGCGGATGCAGGTACATATTCACCATTAAGAGGATAAAGCCGAGGAATGTATAGACCAGCGTCAGGCAGACGGGAAGAATATACCCCTTCTGCGCTGCGGCAGCCGCCAGTATTGGCAGTACCGCAAAGGCGGTCAGCAGAGAGATTTCCATACACTTCCGCAGAAGATAAAGGACGCTCCCGCTGTCAAAGGCAATATAGCCGGGCAGGACGCCGGTAAGGATGGACGCGGCTGCGGTAATCAGCATGAAGCAGACCGAGTACACCAGCACCACAGCAAATTTGCTGAAAAAGTACGCCATCTTATTGACCGGCACAATCCAGAGCTGTTTGAGCATATCATATTGGTTTTCGTTATACATCAGCATGGTACACAGCATCCCCAGCACCACCGGCAGGATGATCCACGGGGTATAGCTGAACGCCGTCCACTTGTAAAACTCGATGGGTTCCACGCCGGTTCCCTTAACACTTGCGAAGTAGAACACGGCGGCCAGCGGCATAAACAGAGCTGCCAGCAGCATGAGCCAGATAAACTTTCTCCGGCGCAGCTTTAGAAATTCAACCTGTATCAGTTTAAGCAATGCCCTCTCCCCCCGTAATCTGCTTGAAATAGTCCTCAAGGGTATCATTGCAGATTTGGGAGCTGATTACAGCCACATCCTGCACCACAAGGGCCTTGTTGATTGCTGCCATATCCAGTGCGGTGTCATATAGCCGCAGGCTATGTTCGTCCTGCACCGCATAATCCGTTACATGGAACTGCCGTTCCAAAATCAGTGAGGCTTTGGGGACATCCGACACCTGAAGCTGGATGTATTTCCGATTTTTCTTTTCCAAATCCTCCATGCTGCTTTCTTCCAGCAGTACGCCGTGGTCGATGATGCCAATATCATCCGCCAGAAGTGCGATTTCGGAAAGAATGTGGCTGGAAATCAGGATGGTTTTGCCGCGATCCACGCTTAAATCCTTGATAAAATTTCGCACTTCGGCAATGCCGATGGGGTCAAGCCCGTTGGTCGGTTCATCCAAAATCAAAAGCTCCGGGTCATGCAGAATGGCGTTGGCAATGCCGAGGCGTTGTTTCATGCCGAGAGAATACTTGCTGAACAGCTTTTTGTCCCGGTAAGGAAGCCCCACGACTTCCAGTGCGTTCTTGACGGCGTTGGGCCGGGGCGTCCCGCGCAGCTTCGCAAAGATTTCAAGGTTTTCTGTGCCGGTCAGGTTCGGGTAAAAGCCGGGAGTTTCGATGATAGCCCCAATACGGGGATAAATGCGTTTCTCATGGCCTTTGATGTTCTGGCCGAACACATCTACTTCGCCGGAAGTGATTGGCGTAAGGCCCAAAATCATTTTCATAATGGTGGTCTTACCGGCTCCATTTCGGCCCAAAAGCCCGTAAATCCGGCCCGGCTTCACATGAATATCCACAGAGCTGACGGCGGTTTGCTCGCCGTAAATCTTCGTCAGCTTTTTGGTTTCAATCACAAAGTCACTCATAAAGATGCCTCTCTTTCTTATTCTGCTTCATTTTTCCAAATGACATAGTTGTAAAGGCTGCCATCCGGGGAATAGTTGATGAACACTTTGAAATCGCCCTTTTCACAGGGAATGACAAATTCAACACGGATTTGGTCGGAGTGTTCCGGCACATAACAGGACACCTCCGGGGAAGCGTCCTCCGGCAGTCCGCCCAGCTTATCGGCTTCTTCCTCCCATGTTTCCTGTATCGCCTCCGCAGAAGTGTTGTCCTGTACGCCCTGCGGCAGCGCATTGAAGAAAGTTTCAAAATCTCCATCCATCATCTGGTTAAAGTATTCGGTTGCTTCCTCTGTAATGGCCTGCTGGTCGGGGGCCTCGCTGGAAGATGGGGCGGCCTGCTGGCAGGCGCAAAGTGAAAAAGTGAACAGAACACAGAGGAATAAACTAATCAATCGTTTCATAGGTCTTTCCTTTCAGTAAGATTGCTTTTTTAGAGCCACGACGGATGCGGCGGCAAACGCGGCACCGATCAGGAGCAGCGAACCGGCACAAACAAGCGGCGAAGTGTTAGGCAAAACGCCTTGCATCAGGCTTTCTACCATAGCGGCGGCTGCTTCGGAAATATGGGGATAAATCCCCATCACGCTTGCCAGTGGGTGTATTCCCGTAAGGTAGGCTGGGGCAATAACTACGGGAACCAGATAAAGCAGCGTTGCGCCAATCGGCAGGATATATCCTTTTGACAGCGTGGCAAGAAATACTATCGGGAGCATGGCTATGGGGATTAGAAGCCCGCCCGTTAGATACAAAAGGCCAGCATCCATCAGCGTTTTGGCGTTCAAGTCGGGAAAGCCCCCGGCGATCACCCCGCCGACAACGCACAAAAGAAAGGTAATCAGGCACAGTCCCACAGACATCAGGATCACCACAGCGACTTTTGAAAAGTATAGCTGCGCTTTTGTGATCGGGATGATAAGCAGTTCTTTCAGCGTGTCGTTCTTGTGTTCGTCAAAAAACAAGGTTGTGGCAAACATTCCCAGCACGATCGGCAGGAACAGGCTGGACAGGTTCTTAAACGCCAGTGTGTAAAGGTCGCCAAAGCTATCCATGTAGGGACTGCTCCTTGCAATACTGCAAGCCCGCTCAATCGCAAATGCTCCAAACAGCAGCGTCAGAGCCAGAATACACCAGACAATCTTATTTCGCTTCCATTTCTGGATTTCAGTTGCAATGATCGTCATGCGGTTTCCTCCTTTCATGGTTCCCATTATAAAGGGCAAACCTTGCCATAACCTTGCCGAGAAAAAATTTTTTCAAAAAAAGCTCTGCGAAATCACAGAGCTTTCGGAAGTATGATGGTAAATGTTGTTCCAGCTTCAAGGATACTGTCTGCCGTGATGGTTCCTTTATGGACGCTTACCAGTTCCTTAGCAATGGAGAGGCCCAGCCCGTTCCCTTTGCCAGATCGGGAGTGGTCGCATTGATACATCCGCTCAAAGATATGGGGGAGATCAGCGGCGGAAATCCCTTTCCCGTTATCAGCCACTATGATTTTTGCCTGCTGCTCCGTTTCGGTTATGGTTAGGGACACTTGCCTTGCGTCGCTGTGCGTCAGGGTATTTTGCAGCAGGTTATTGAGAATACGGGTGTATGCGGTAGGGTCAACCCTCGTCATGTATTCTGCTTCGGGTATCTCAATTTCATAGGTGAGATCGTGGCTTTCCAGCAGCGGCACCCAGTCAGCCATGATGTCGCGGGAAAGCTCGTTCAGGTCGCAGACTTCAAAATGAAAAATCTGCTCCCCGGCATCCAGCTTCACCCATTCAAACAGGGCGGTCACAAAGTCTTTCAGGTGGTGGGCTTTTTCCATAGCCACCCGGATATATTCTTCCTGCTCGGCCCCTGTCACCATCTTGCTTTCCACGGCTTCCAAATAGCCCACCAGAGAGGCAAGCGGCGTTTTCACGTCATGGGAAAGGCTTGTCATAAGCCGTTTATAAGCCTGCTCGGATTGCCTCTGCTGGATAAGTCGGGATTGGCTGCTCATAGCAATCTCGTTGATGTCATAGCAGATTTGTTTCGTCAGATCGCTTTCCCGCGCCAGTACACGGCGGTTCAAGTTCCCGTTCTTTATATCTGCCAGAGCGTCTTTGATAAGGGAAAGCTGGCCCCGGACGCGGTGAAGTTTTGCCAAAAGGTAGCCGATCACCAGCAGAGCAATCAATAGGGCCAGCAGCAGATAAAGATTTAACTCCATGCTCATGCCTCCTTGTTGAACCGATACCCCACACCCCGGACGGTTTGGATATAAAACGGCTGTTCTGGATTTGGCTCAATCTTCTTCCGTAGTTTACTGATAAAGGCCATGATATTGTTATCGTCAAAGTCGTATTCTTCCGTCCATACCTGCGTGTAAAGTTGCTTTTTTGTAAATACCCGTCCCTTATTGGACGCCAAAACCAGAAGCAAATCAAATTCCTTGCCGGTCAGCTCTACCGGGATATTTTGGACAGTCACTGTCCGATTGACTTTATCAATCACCATATCTTTCAGAAGCATGGTGGCGGCCTCGTTCCCGGTCACGGGATTTAGGGTGGTGTAGCGCCGGATTAGGGAATTGACGCGGGCCATCAGTTCGTTAATGCTGAAAGGTTTTGTCAGGTAATCGTCCGCCCCCAGCCGCAGGCCGGAAACTTTATCTTCCTCGTCGCTTTTGGCGGTCAGCATCAGCACCGGCACATTATTTTTTTCCCGGATTTTCTGCAATACCTGAAAGCCGTCCATACCCGGCATCATCACATCCAGAATAATCAGGCAACAGGTGTTTTTGTTTTCTCCCAGCAGACGTAAGCCCTCTAAACCGCCATGCGCCACCACCGCAGACAAGTTTTCCTGTTCCACGCATTTCTTCATCAAGGCACAAAGTTCCTTATCATCGTCTATAATCAAAACACTATTCATGTTTCAAAGCCCTCCCTTGCTTTGTCCTGCCGTCCATCGGCTTTTTAGCGTCTTTGGGAATTAACCATAGTGTTGCCATTTTCACAGCGCCGGGGATGCGGTCTGCCGCGCAGTAATAATTTATTTGACGGGCAGATACGCCCCATTTTTCACTTGCTTCTTTGATCGTCATATAGTCCATAGCTGCACCTCCGACATATCCATTATATTTCTTTGTGCCGAAGAATACAAGGGATTGTAAAGGTGTCTATAATAACAGCCGCAGGCTGGGAAAGTCCCAACCTGCGGCCTCGCTGCGGCAAAATTACTCTGCCGCAATTTCCCATTCTTTCAAGTTGAACTCACTCAGCGGATAAATTTCCGAGGCAGACGCCTCAAAGCCAAGCGTAATATCCCCACTGCTGTTGACGCCCTCCAGGACGCGCTCGATAGCGCCGCCATCATGGCGCAGCAGCATTCCGACTTGAATTTCTGCACCATGCTTGTCGTAGTATCTCAGCCGCATTACTTACCTCCAACAGCCGCCTTATCGTAATAGTGAACATAGACATTGTAATCCCCGAACCGGGTGATCATCCGAATCCAAATATACAAGTGATCGGTTTCGGAATAGAGGTTGAACTCCGTCGCCTCGCTGGTGGCCTGCGCGTACCTGCAGAACCGCCGCATAGTATTCAGCGTTTTGAAGGCAGGCAGCTTGAACAGGGCATTCTGGAAATCGTCGATCTCCTTCACCAGCTCCGGTGCTGCCTTTTTCCCAGGTCCATCGTGCCAGGTTGTCCACCACCGATGGCCGTCATAATCCGAGCGGGAGTAGGCGATCTCACTGACGGGCCGGCCAGTAAGCTGCATAGGCGGTGTATAGGTGTGCCGGAATACTTCCTCAAAGGTGCAGGTGGTATCCAAATAGCATACGCGCCCTTTTTCAGAGGCCGGAAGTCTGCCGCGCTTCACCGCATCCCATTCTGTAAGGGGCAAAGGAGCATGGGCGGCATCCCGAAGGGCCTCGTCCATGCCGCAGGCTTCACAGATCTGCACATCCGCATAGCGGCTGAGGGCATTGACCATCAGGTGGGCTGCCAGAGGGGCGCCGCACCGCAGGCATTGGGGCGGCTTTACAGCATCGCCGTCTGCATACAGCTTTTTATCTTTACGCCAGGCAGTCTCCAACAGGTCTTTAGGATATAATTTGATTTTCATGGTTTTGTGCTCCTCCTTCTGGATTTCTTTTTTGCTGCCCTCTGGCGGGCTTCGGCTGTTTCTTTGAATGTCTGAGCAAGAGGCAGGTCATGCCTTGCGTCGCTTTCTCTGCGGCGGGCTTCGGACCAGGGGATAGAAGCGGGCAACTCGCCCTGAAACAACGTCAGCAGATCGGCGGCCATATCCTCCCGGCGGCGATACAAACTGCTCCGCACAAGATTGGTGTCGCAGTCTGTGATCGTAGTCCGCAGGATGATTCCGCGCTGCTCAAAAGTGAAGCGCCGGTGATGTGACGGATCTTCGGCCTCGACCCGCAGTGGGGGCGCGTCAAGGGAATTTTGTAGCCTGCGCCACCCGCTGTAATCGGTGTAGTGGAAATCCGGAATGTAGTTTGCCAGCCGCCGAAGCGCCTGATATAGCCGCTCATATCGCCGGCCGAGTTCTCCCTTCAAGCGCCGCTCGTAGTAGGTGTAACCCTCTGGGTCCAGTTTTTTTAGTTTTTTGGCATTGAAGAGGTATTCCACATATTCTACGCCGTCCTCCAACCGAACCTGTCCGGTGCGTTCTCCCAGGCCATTACGCTTGATCCAGGCGTAAAAGCGTTTGCCAGCGGACCTGATATTGATATATCCACAATCTTTGGGACATAGGCCGCCCAGATTGACCGTGAGGCTGTCCCAGAATACCAACTGGCCGAAGCTTTCCTGATAGAGCTTGATGGCAAGATTGCCCTCCGGATAGGTGGCAATCTTGATGGTCAGGGCATATTCCGTTCCTTTCATGTTAAATGGTATTGGTTTCATGATTTCCCCCGGAACGAAGACCAGCAGGCCGCAAAGCGCAGCCTGCCGGTCCTCGTGATAAGCCTGCCGGTAAGGGCAGTGTGTAGGAGGCGTTCAAAACGCCCCCGTTTTCTTTGAAGTCTAAAATGGTATTGGGGCATTGCTTGCCCTTTTGATGCAATCATCAGGCCGCATCAACTGTGCTTTCAAAAAAGCGGAACCCCGGGACATCCATCCTTTGCTTTGCCAATGCGGCATAGATTTCTCTGTACTTCATGCGCTGTGCCTCCCCGTTGCGAGAGGGCTGCCATCAGCAGCATCGTCTGTCAGGCCAAGTTTCCAGCACAGGGCAAGAACCTCGGAATCAGAAACACGATAGAGTTGCCTCTTGGCGTACTTGGGGCGAAAACAGAAAATGCCATCATCGAATAGGAATTTTCCGTCCTTACTGCCATAGGTGCAGCTGCAGCCCGCCAACAGGTATTTCATCCGGTCAGCATCTTTTTTGATTTTCTCATGGTCGTACCAGAGACTGTGCTGGACGGCAACATCCAGATTGCGGTTTTTCCGGCAGCGGTGTTCCAGAAATTGCAGCAGCCGCCAGCAGACCTCGGCACGCTTTTCCACAGTCTGGTTCTCGTTGAAGTTCAATGTAAAGTAGGAATAATCCCGTCCGGACAGGCCACAGCCGTGGAGCGTATTGCTGAAATCATTGCACCAGAAGAAGAGATCCCACTGACAGCTCCCGAAAGGCGCCGGCTCGGTATCCTCATACTGATAGCAGACGAAATTTTGGGCGATGGCGTCCATAACGGGCTCCATAATAGAATTTCGTACCTCAGCAGCCATAACCAGGGCTTGGCCCTCATCAGCCGCTGTATGCGCACGGCGGTTGGCTTTCTTCTGTTCTTCCGTATAGACAAATTGAAAGCGCACGGAATGAACATCGTACATAGCGTAGCCCCGTTCGACCCATTCCGGTCCTGAAGGCGAAATATAGGACTTGTCATGCCATAAGTTCATATTTATCTCTCCCTTGTAGTAATGATTAAAATTCTCTCCACCCGGTTGTTTTCCCGGTCTTGTTGTGCCGTGCCATGATCAGGCGGGTAGTCGGTGCTGAGGGCTGTACCACCAATTCCCCTTGCTTGTAGGCAGCTTCGGCTGTTTCCAGCGCATGGGAAAGGTCATAAGCCTCCACGGGAAACTCCTGAACGATCTGTTCTTCAATCGTTACGGTGTATTTCCTCAGCATTGGGTGAGATGGTTTTTTCTTCATATTCTACTCCTTTATAAAGAAAGGGACCGGCAGACCGTAGCGGTACGGTTTGCCGATCCCTTTGTAATGATGGCCTCTGCCTATTTGGCAGAGCATTTGGCTGGCGCAGGAAAACTAAGGATGTGAAGCCTCCAAATCCTCGGATTTGAGCACACGGCCCTGTTTCTCCCGCAGCTGGGCAATATGTGCCTTCCATTCCTGTCGGGCCTGTTCTGCGCGCTGCAGTTCCACGACCTGCTGCTCCGGTGTGAGAGCAGAAAACTCATATTCCCGTTTGTCTGATTCTAAATCACGAATGACCTTCCGCATAATGGCGAGCGCCATTTCAGAGATGGTGGGAGAATGATCCTCTATTGCTTCTCTGCCACGGCGGAACAGATCTAAATAGGCATGATACTGTGCCTCAGTGATGAACTCCCAGCCGTAAGCATCCTGAATTTCCGCCTCGCTGTGGTACTGCATGGCGGCTTCAAAGTCAGCTTGCCTTGCGGCGGCCTCTTTATCGATTCGCCGCTGCAGTTTGGCGGATATGCGCTCCAGGTCTTTGAGGATCAGGGAGCAGGCCTCCGCCTCCTGTAAATAGCCGTGAGCCTCGCTGCTCAAGTATTTTTGCGGCCGCTTCATGCCGCTTCCTCAGACGGCGCAGGCACCTCATAAATAATCTGCACAGGAATCAGTTCTCCGGGGCGGATATGCTCCGCAAGCTGCCATTCCCCGTTCCGCAAGACCTGTGAAGTGACATCATTATAGATCTCCGGGGGAGTGTGGTAGTCATTCATACACTCCGTAGGAACATACAGGCAGAAAAGCGGCAGGCTGAACACATGCAGGCTCTGCAAAACTACTTCACGGAGCTGCCTTGCCAGTGCCGCGATCTCATCCATGTCCTGTCGCTCAAAGGCGGCCTCGGAGATCTTTTTCAGGTACGGAGTATCTTTGATTGCCTCATTTATGTATTTCACGGCCTCGTCGCCGTAGCGGCTCTTGACGCGGATACCACCGAGGGAAATGTACTGAGTGTATGCGGTGGCAGTCTTACAGATGTTATCTTTCAGGTCTTTGAATGGCTTTGCGTATTTCGCTTTCAGATCTTCCATCGAAACGACCTCCAGGTTGCGCCGGAGCGTATCCAGATGGAATTCCAGGTCTTCACGCAGTTTCTTTTCTTTTTCGTCCATGTAGTCAAACCTCCAATCTATTATGATTTATGTGTCACAGCGTCAGCAGGGGCTATGTCCTGCGGATTGCTGGCGCAACTCTTTCAGCAGAGTGCGTGCCACATCGGACACCGCCTGCCAGTAAGCCTCACCGTAGGCGCAGCTGTGTTCCAGCTGGTTGGCGATCCGCTGCGGCAAATTGGGGGAACGCAGTAGTGCTTCTTTCTGTGTGTCAGAGAGCTCTTGAAAATCGTCACAGTTCTCAATATGCTCCCTGAAATCATCCCGCAGGCATTCTGCGCGGTACAATTCTGCCGTGCTGCGGCAAAATGCAGGGGAAAGAGGCAGCGCCCGCTGTTCCAGCGCAATCGAAAAATGGTTATCACAGTATTCGCCGTCCAGATAGCACTCATAGCTGTTGTCAGACTCTTCTTCGACGAATTGGCTGCTTTCTTTCCAGCGTGGAATGCTTCCAGCCAGAAATTCTTCCCGAAGATCATTGTGAAATTGATGTAGGGCATCGGTGCGCTCCGTGAAGATCGCTTCATAGGAACCATACTCCCCATCGGTAGCCCAGTGGACGGCGACTACATAGAGCGTCCCTGTGGGATATACCTGGGCAGGATGCTCAAGGGGAACAATCATTTCAGGCCCCATAATGACCATATCCAGGCCAAGATCCTCGATGTGTTTCTGCTCACGGTAAAGCTGTGAAAAGGTCTGCTCCAGCGCAAGACGGTCCGCAGAGAGCACCGGCGCTTCAAACGCGCAGTAGATGTCCGGCGTGTCGTTGTCAGTCTCCCGGTCATCCTCGGTGCGGATTTCAAGGATATTTCCGAAGAGCCCTGCGTAATCGCTCGCTTCATTGGCAACAATGCGTCCGCCGACTTTGTAGCAGACACCCTCATGCCAAAATTCTTCTCCAGGCTGATGATAAATCATCATTGCTCCCTCCTTTTTGTGGGGTGGGGCTGGGTACAATGCCCTAGCCCCGCAGATCAAAAATCGTTCAGTTATCCGCGACGAAAATGGCGGCACCGCTCATACACATGCAAATGAGTGGCAGCAAAAGAGCGGTAGGCTTGCAGCTTACCAGACTGGCGATCCCGATACCCGCTGGGGCGGGTCGTGTTGTGATCAGTCGTCACTTTCCTGTTCGTCTTCGTCCTCTTCCCAGGGAGAGTCATCAACATCAGTATCTGCCTCCTTCATCTGCTCGGCGGGTTGCTTTGTCCGCTTGAAGGCCAGAACAAGAGCATCCTCACCAAAATCATCTTCCTTCTTCTTGCGTTTCTTTTTCCTGCGGCATTTTTCCATGGCAGCGTCATAGTCATAGCCGATGCCGGCCTGAAATTTGCCTGCAATTTCCCTCATTTTTTCCGCATGATACTCATAAAGGGCACGATGGAAACCAGTCAGGTCCCATTGCTCACAGGCCATCTCCAGCAGCCGTGCATAGTCCCGTAAGGCATTGACTGCTTTGCAGATATCGCCATAGCAGGTCTTGAACACATGGGAGCCGTCCAAATCATGAAAGCAAAGGGAGAGTTCCTGCCCCAGCAGGAAGTCTAACTCCATCGGCTGCCGGAGCACAGGCTCGTATAATCCTTTTGGCAATTCTAAAGCGTTGTGCTGCTGTTCATCCATTGGCGTGGTCCTCCGGCGGAGCAGATACCAGCCCAGCAAAAAGCATTTGCATGGCAGTACGGTATCCAGACTCAAAAGCCTGTTCAATCACAGCGCTGTTGCGCTCACCGGCGGCCGTTTGGTACACCTCGAAAGCTGCCAGAGCTGCAGGAGTTTTGGAGAGTTCCCCGCATAGGGCGGTCTCAGCCGCAGATACTGTGTGGTTAAGTACCTGCTGCTTTTTGTCCTGCTCCTTAAAAACACTCGGTTCGTACTCGCCGTAATAGAGGTCATGCAGGAAATTGGGCTCAATAGTCATGCCATGCGGCAAAGACATTTTTGGTTGGGTAAGGCCATCGGCAATGCGTTCCAGAGCCTTGATGAGATGGGGCAGCTGGGCGTCAAAAAAGCGGCGGCCGCATATCGTTTCGTGAAAATTCAAAGATTGCACCTCCTGTCAATGAAAAGCCCGCCGGCGGCATATGAGCTGCGGCGGCTGTTGATTCGGACCCCGGTGGGGCATGGTTTCTTTCTGGGTCAGTCGAAACAATCGTGCTGCATAGCCTTTTCACAGGCCAGAGCCAGGCCATCCAGCAGTTGCGGAACAGCCTCCATATACTGGGCCGTAATGCCCAAAGCATCAAGAGTTTCCTGCACATCGCCGGTATAACTGTACTCATGGTTCTCCAACTCCTGGAGGAACATATCACAGATAAAACCTTGCCCGGTTTTGTCGCCGGCAATGGCATCTTCCAGCTCTTTTCGGTGTCGGGTGAACATTTCATTCAGTTTTGCGACATCGCTTTTACGGCAGTAGCCGCCTCCAAAAATGCTGCATACCTGGCGGGTGTCCGAGGGGGACAAGCCCAGCTTGCGCATTCCTTCAGCAAACTGCTGTTTATTAAAAGCAAAGAACATGGGAAATGCGTTTGCTTCCGCCTGCTGGCGGTTGCGCATCTCTTGGTATTGGTTGGTACTCATGCGGCACTCCTTTCTTCTGGTACGCCTGCTGCCAGAGGAATTACCCGCCATTCCTCCGGCCGGCGCTGGTTTTGGCAGACCTTTTCTAAAATTTCATATTTTCCGCAGATAGCGTACTGTATCCAGCATCGACATGGGCGGCCGCCGGTTCCCTGCGCTGAAAAGTGTTCCAGTGCGTACATCATAGGCGCCGCCTCAGTCCAGAAGCGCCAGCTGACGAAGATCATGCAGCAGGCTGCGGTTGTTCTGTTCATACTGGGGCAGGAACGGCTGATCCAGGTCGAAGTTGTAATAGTGATAGAACAAGATCTTGAACACAGATGCCCGGCGCAGTTCCTCTGGTATGCGGCGCATCAGCTTGCCGATTTCCGGGATGGCCCGGTACTGCTGTTTCAGGAATTCCTTATCTTCCCGGGGAAAGTTTCGGTACAGCCAGTCTTTGACAAGCACCTTCCCGCCGCTGAAGTGATACTGCTGGTTATCATCAAAACAGAGGCAGTATTCAAAATCCCGGCCGCGCTCACCGGGCCCCGCCGAAAATGGGTAAAGGCGGCAGGTTCGAGGGCGGGCGGCATAGATACTGCACTGGTTGCCCTGCAGAAAAACACAGGATGCTTCTGCTCCAACCGTTTTGAGTGTGTAAATGGGATACCCTTCATCGGTGAGCGGTGTGGGCTCGCAGTATTGGAGAAGCACATCATCCGTACTGCGGACACCGCAATGCTGCTCTCGAAGGTGTTTTGCCATCCGGTAGGCGTCCAGGCTTTCCACCATGACACAGCCCTCGATGCGGCGGCAGCAATGGCCGCATTGGCTGCACTGGTATGTGACAAACTCCTTGGCGCTTACGGAAACAGCAAGGGTTTTGGATTGTTCCATACATTCCTCCATAAAAAAGGCCGCGGCAGACAAGTGTGCCTGCCACGGCCGGGACCTATGGGGCATTACCCCTTATTGTTTTGACTTCTCTACGCGCACGCGGCCAGAACCGTCGGGAGCGGGCTGGCGGCCGCCAGCGGGAAAGGGTCCATCGAAAGGAAGTAGTTGGAGTTGAGCGTTTCAAAATGCACCAGATTCCCGGACTGCTTGTGGATCGCCACAACGGGCGAGGTCCGGTAGTCAGAGCCGTTGGCACGCAGGTAGGCACAGTGGCCGAGAACCAGCGGAGCCAGAAGCGTTCCGTGCATTACAATAGATTTTTTCGATTTCGTCATAATAATCAGCCTCCATTCACTTTTAACTTTGACCTGCCAGGGGCGGCAGGCATCTACTCATAGCACAACTCCAGGAACACCGCGCGAACCTCTTCCAGAAGCTCCTTGATACGTTTCATGGGGAGTTTTTCGTGGCTGGCGATCTCACGGATGCCGTAGCCGCAGCCCTTCATACGGACGATGTTCATTTGCTGCCTGGAAACACGGCCAGCCAGGTCATGGAGCAGCTGCTTCATCTCAAATTCCTGCATCAGATCATCCTGCGCCGGCAGCAGTTCCTCCAGGGGCACTCCGTCCGGGTACAGGCCAATGTGAATGCTGAGGATTTCAGCGTTGCGCTTGCGGCGTTCTTGACTACGGAAATAGTCATAGAGGCGAAACCTCATTTGCCTTATGGCGATTGTGCTGAAAGAATACTCTTGGGCAGATGTGCTATCGCAGTAATCCCGTACTGCCTTCAGGTAAGGGAAAATGACGACATCATAAAACTCGTCTTCCGGCAGGTGGTTGTCGTTCAAAAATTTGTAGACCAAGCCGTGATGTTCAGCGGCAAACTCCTGTTGCTCCTTCGTTAACGGTACTTCACATAACATATATATTTCCTCCAGTCTAAAGCAAAAAAGGGATACCCCCGGCGAGAGCCGAAGGTATCCCTTGATGACATGTCATGCAGCTGAGGCCGCAACAAAACTCATTACGCAGGCAGCTTCTCGTAGCTGCCGTTGATCTCGCCGACCACATAGCTCCCATCGGGGCTGCCGGGCGCCGTAGCGGACTCCGGGATTACATAGTCGCAGTCGTTGGCACGCTGCTCCTCGTTGATCAGGGCCCGCTGGATGTTGATAGCCTTAATCTGCTCCTTAAAGCCATTGGCATAGGCGCGGATCTGAGCCAGTTCCTCGCCCTGGAAGTCGCGCACAAGGCGGAAGGTGGCAACGCTGTAGTCGTTGCTGCCATTGTTCTCCTTCTTGAGCCCAATCTGGATCAGGCTGCCATAGGTGGCGCGCCGGCGGTAGACAAAGGCCCGGTTCAGGAACTCCTTGAACGGCTTGATGCTGGTAGGCGGCAGAGAAATCAGCAGAGGCATATACTCGCCGCTGCGCAGCAGGTAGATGTCCCGCATATTCTTGCAGGCCTTGCCGCGGCCGCCGTCTCTGGCCGAACCGTATGCGTTCATCGGGCAGGTGGCGCAGGCGCCGCCCGGTTCCCCGATGCCGGTCTTGCCGTCCACAGAAGAGCAGAGAGGCTTGGTGTCCTCGTCATACTCGCTGCCTTCCGGCCACAGGGTATAGGCAGAATGATTGTAGAGAATGACTCCTTCCAGGGTCCTGGCATAATCCGGATTGTCGGGGTCTTCCGTGGGGATCTCGAACTGCAGGGCGCCGCCGGCGGGAATTTTCACCCGCTGGAAACTCATCATCTGCAGGCCGTCCGCATCCTCCGCGATCTCATCGCTGCTGAAATCACCCTCCACCATCGCAGGGAGCAGGAAAGTGTTCCGCTCAGGAGTGTTCATCATAGAAGTGTTCTGTTCGTACATAGTTCGTTCCTCCTTAAAATTGGATGGTTGGCAGCCACTCAGGCGGCCAGCTGGTTGATACGGCTCCACTGCCTTGCCGGCATGGAGAGAATGTTGTAACCGATGCCCTCCAGTGCAGTCGCCCGGTCATAGTCCGGGACATCCTGGCTGTGGCGGGTCACCGCATTGGATAAACCATAGAGCGTCAGGTCGTTGCCCTCGATCAGCCGCTGCAGCACACCGGAGCTTTCCTCATCAGTGATATGGAAGTCCCTGCTGACCAGCTTGACAATGCCGGGGACATCGGTAGTGTTCATGCGGGCGTCCTTGGCCTCCCGCATCATGTTGACTACACGGGTAAAGCGCACCTCGTCTACCACGGCCCGCACCGTGTCCTGGATCTTCATGGCAAAGGCTTTGTCGTCGGCCTCCAGCGTCTTTTCCGAATACAGCTGATAGTTCTCCGAAGCCTCGTTGACGCGGCCCACATGGTTGCGGCGCGTCTGGGCATCGTTGACTACCATACCGTTACTGCATACCAGCCGGTAGACCAGCGGCTGGATGTTCACCGAACCGAGTCCCACCTCGCTGTTGCTGATGATGATGCCGGACTGAACGATGTCGCCAGGCACGACCTCGGCCTCCAGGCGGGTGTTGACTACCTTGATATACATGCGGCTTTCCGTGAGCTGGCAGCTCTCAAAGTGCATTCCCTCCATATCCTGAAGGACAGGAAGGACGATGCTCGCAATATCAAGGTTGTCAATGCGCCGGTAGCGGTTGCTCAAAAATGCCCGTGCCGTACCCTCAATGGTGCGGATCATACGGACAGAGGGCTCCCGCTGGAACCAGGCGTTCACATTCTGCGCCAGCAGCTGGGGATATTCCTCCAGCATCTTGTCATAGTAGGCTGCCGGGATCTTCAGGTGTGTGCCGATCTGCCGGTGGGCAATGGAATTGACCTCCAGCGGTTCAAGCGCCGGGACACCGGATTGGTCATAGGCGTTGAGGTACAGCTTCGAGTCAAAAGGCTCCAGACGAAGGCTGCGGGTGTCCAGCATATAGTCGGCTTTCAAATCAGCCTGGCGCTGGATCTCCTTTGCCATATCTACAAGACTGATCCCTGATTTCATTGTGATTTCACTCCCCTCTCTGGGTGATGGCGGTCACCAGGAGACCTGGATGCCCTGCGCCGTGGTTTCAGCCGACAGGCCCTTGCTTTCAAACACTTCCACCAAGCGGGGCCAGTAGACCTTCGCGGGAAAGTTCGCAAGATGTTCCTGCGGCACCAGTTCATCGTCCTGCTGGATACAGATGTCGCCGTTTTCCCGCAGCGTGAGCTTGCTGTGCCCACGGGAATTCAGGTCGGCGATCAGTGTTTCCATGACTTCGCGCCCGCAGTTTTCATACCAGATGCGTGGATCAATGGGCTGCTTGTTGGGCGGGATATTAGCCTCATCGCCCTGTTCTGTGCCAGCCTTGGACAGAGGCACGATTTTGAGCAGGTCACACTGGATGGTCGCGTCCTGGCCGAATGTGATGTCTGCATGGTCGAATCCATCTACATTGTGAAGCCGGATGCGCCCAGTGCCATTGGTGCGGATCAGCTCTGCCGGCCGCTTCTCACACCACTCAAAGCAGGCGTCAGAATACGACGAGCGCAGATAGGCCAGAATCCGATGGTTGGCATAGCGGAGCAGCAGGTCATCTGAAACAGGTTCCTCCAGTTCCGGAACCTGGAATGTGCTCGGGGCAATGCCTTCAGCGTGCAGCCGGCGCTCTCTCTGTTGGCGCTGCCGGCGGCGTTTGGCTTGCTGCATATACGGGAGCAGGAGGATCAGAACGACCCAAAGCCCCCAAAGGGTGAATACCCCAATCAGCAGCCACGCCTGCCACGGCCCGCGCACCAGAGCCATGATGGCGATGACAGCACCGATCAAAATGGTGATGCTGCCGCTCAAAAGTCCCTTGTCATTACTCATTTTCTTACCGTCCTTCCTTTAGATTTTTACCTGAAAACAAAAAAAGAGGGACCGCACCAAGCTTCAGATCATTCTGAAAACTTGATACGGTCCCTCTTGGATGCCGGGAGCTATTCCGGCAGGGGTTCACGGTCGCCATTCATCACCTCGGGAGGTGACGGAACAGGCGCCGCGTCGTCAGGGTCATGCTGTCCACTTTCGGATTTTGCTTTGGAGGACTGCCCGGGAAGAAATCCAAAGTCCGTCAGCCATATTTTCAGCTTCTTGACTGTGGTTCCGTCCTTTTGGCGAACATCCACCAGTTTTTGCGATCCGGTGAGCCAGATCATGCTTCCCTTTTTGACCTTGAGCCGCATGAGCCGGGTAACATCGTCACCGCGGGCCCATACCTGGTAGTAGTCCGGCGGGGTGCTGCCGGAACGCTCCATCAGGTCGAAACAGACATATTGCTGTTTTGACTGGCCCTCTTTCGGGACAAGCTCGTGCATGACTCGGCCAAATACAACGATTTGTGCCATAACACTTCCTTTCTTCGCCTCTGGCGTTAATATCTATATATAAAAAGTGCCAGCGGATACCAGCCCTGAAAGGGCGCGGCAATACCACTGACACTTGATACAGCATACAACCTTGACTGCGTGTGCAATGCAGATGTTTAATCTGCGGTACAGAAGCTAAGTCTGTATCCCACAAGGGGAAACGCACAAAAATCAATTACAAGATAAGTGTAGCACTATATCTTGTGTTTGTCAAGCAGTATTATACTATATATAGATATTTAAGCGAGGCGAATCACAATATATGGTTCATGTCGCGGTAGTAATCATCCAGCAGATAGAATTTGAGTGCTCGGGCTGCCGGCGTCCCGTAGCTGAATATCAGACGATAGAGATTGCCTGTCCCATCCACGCCGAAGGGACCCAGCCAGTGGGAGGTGGTGTTGCCATCGAGATACCAGAGCTGAATATCCCGGTAATCATCTTCACTGACAAGCCCGGAAGAAGCCAGACGATAAGCGTCTTCCTCGTCGATCATGGGGTGGGAAAGAAAATGGCGGTAGAGCTCGTCCGACAGTCCAAGGGCCTGCTGGTAGGTCAGAGGACTGGGGTGACCCAGCCACCAGCGGGTAATATCTTCAAAGGTATGCAGACGCGGTTTGGGATTGAGGGCCCGGAAACGCCGGATGAAATCTTTGATTTCTTCCGGGGCGGCCGGCGGCGGGAGCGGGATCTCACGCACTTCGTCATCCGAAAAGCCGAAAGCAAGCTGCTCGCCGGTCTCATCCTCCAGCAAGAGCGAGGTGCGGGACAGCGGTGAGACCAGAAAATGCTCCATGGCAAAGGTTTCGTCCAGAAAACGCTGGATTTTGTATTGCTCAATGGTGTGGGGCTTATACATTGGGGTGGACCTCCTTTTAAGTATTCCGCCTATTAAATAGGAAAAAGAAATCAATTTTCTGCAAGATCATTTGCTTTTTTATAAGACTGTCAAAAATAGAGGGATACGGCACTGAAGCTATGGCTTTGGTGCCGTATCCCTATTTCTTACTCATGGGGTGTTTGCTCCCTGCTTTCCATATCTTCATCACAGGAGTCTGCGTCCTCCAGCGCCTCATATCCGAGGAAACTGTTGGTGGAGAGGGCGGCATCCAGATAGTCGTTTCCAACGGCAGGCCGGCTCCCTTTTTGAAAATAAAAGCGGTACCGGGCGCCGATCTGGAACTTGGCAGTTTTGCTCAACAGCAAGGTGCGTTCCGCACCCTGTTCATCAATCAGCTGGATCTTGCGGTAACGACGCAACATAGGGGTGCTGACGCCGGCGCAGATCCCTTCCACCACTTCGTACCGGCCCCGGGCGGCGGTGCGCCACAGGCTGCTGTCCAGCACCAGAGAAGCGGCAAAAATGAATCCACCCAGCACCAGAAGGATGCGGTCTGCGGCGACAGTGAAGATAACAAGGCTGACTGCGATGCTGGCGACTCCGGCCAGAAATGTCAGCAGGATCTTGCGGCGCAGGACAAAGGGAAATTGACTCCATTGGTTTTTCATGTGCTGATCCTTTCAAAAATGATTTGCTGGCGCAGATACAGGTTGGCAACGGCCAGCGTTACAGCCTGGCTGCTCCGGCTGTTCTTCATCAGGCTGGCGATATTCTGGCAGGTGGTCTCGCTGTCGCCATACACCTTCTCCATCAGGACCCGCTCGCTGGGGAGGGAGAAGATATCCTGCTCCACACATTTGATGATCTCCGCAGTGGAAAGCAGGGCCTGCCGGGAAAGCCGCATGACGCGGGATTCATAGTCGGTCCGGCGGTCTTTGCGAAACAGCTTCAACGCCTGCCTGACCGAAACCCGGCGGCTGAATACCAGCTTTATAAACGATACGCCGCGCACCAGGGCAGAGCCGCTGGTAGGAATGATGCCCAGGGAACTCAACAGATCATACAGCGCATCGTATTCGGTCTCCCCGCAGCCGGAAACCAGCAGACCGCGGGTAAGCAGACGGTTCACACAGGCGTCCCAGGGCCGGCTGACAGCACCGCCCATAGATGAGGCCAGCCTATCGCACTGAAAAGAAATATCCTCCCATTTGGAGATCCGCCAATTCAGGGCAGTCCAAACGACCAGCTCCTGCATATCCACCATACAGGGCTGACCGCCAAGGCGGATGACCGGGCAGGACCGGCCGCAGCCATTTGTTTCCCGCTCCAGACGGCCGATTGCAGTATATAAGGTTTTCTGTTCCATTGATCAATGCCTCCTTTTATATATCCTTTACTGCGGGAAGGCCGTGGTTTTCAACAAATTCAAAGCAGGCTTGCCAGAAAGCGGGGATCACTGCGCAGTTTGGCGACCGAGCGCGAGATCCATGCACCCACATGGGAGGGCGGAACCTGGTAGAGTTCCGCAATATCCGTGACCCGCATTCCCTGGAGCTTGAGTGCCAGAGCCTCAATCCCAAGCCGGGCCACACCGTCATAGTCCTGCTTGCTGGCCTCCAGAAGCGACAGCGTTTCCATCAGGGATACCTGGGCGTCAAATGCATCGGACTGCGGCTCCAGGGCTTCGCCATCGGCGGCCAGCTCCCCATGCTCCCCAATAATGAGCCGGCTGAACATCTTGCCCCTGTTGCAGATCGTCCGGCAATAGGACAGAAGCCCGTTTTTTACGACCGTTTTGGCGTAAGTGGCAAACTGCGCCCGCCCATCGTCCTCATAGGTGGCTGCGGCTTTGCAGAGCCAGACGCACCCCTCCTGGAACAAATCGCTGTACTCCAGGCCGCAGATAGTCGGATTCACATGGATATAGTCGCAGATCACCCAATGCACCACCGGCAGGTTTTGGGCAACGAGTTCCTGCTGCTGTTTCGTCAGGCTGGTCATGTGCTCACCTCCCCTCAGGCTGCCGCCTGTCCGGCGGCGGGAGGAGTTGAGGCCTGCCTGCAGAGGCGGACGACCTCATCGCACATCCATTCGGAAAACTGGCCGATATGGGCCTGCCGTTCATCCAGCCCAAGCTTTGCCTGGAGCCAGATGTAGACCTCCCATTTTTCCATGTGCCGGCTCTGCCGCAGCTGTTCCAATGCCCGGTGCGCCAAAATGCGCTTGTGCCGGAGATCTCCATTTGCCAAAGTGCCCATAGGCCGGTGCGTCTTGTCATGGGCGCTCACATAGGCGTCGCAGGCAGGCCAGCGGTCGCAGAGATAGAGAAATTTTCCCTGGGAGCGGCGGTTTAAGCCGTAAACCACGCTGGCCGGACGGAGAGAGGCATTGGCATGGCAATAAGGACATTTGATCGGTTTTTGCTTCATCATAAAATCATCACCTCCAAAGACGCGCCAAAGGCGGCGCGATGGCGTCTTTCTGTGTAAAAATCAGCTAATCTGGCTGCAGCTGAGATCCAGGCAAAGCTGCCTGAGCGTACATGCGGAAGGGTCCGGCACATGCCATTCGACATATTTGGAAAAAGCGGCGTCAAAAGAGCGGCGCGACAGGACGGCACTGCACTCGGCGGGCTCTACTTCCTCGCCGGTCAGCTCACGGATGGTTTCCGCAGGCAGAAGCATGACCTGCCCGCGCTCATCCACTGTCAGCAGAAATCCGGAGCAGGGCTTCTCCCGGCCATACATGCAGGCATCGCAGCCACAGCTGACAAAGATGGCATTGCGCCAGTTCCCACGGACGGCCCGCAGAAAGGAATAAAATTTGCAGGATGTTTTCATCCTCTACCTCCGTTATTCGTTTTTTGAGAAAATAAAAAAGCGGGGACCAGCTGTGGATGTCCACAGACTGATCCCCGCTGACGGCATTTAAGCGAACAAGCCCTTAGTTGGCCGCGCCAAACAGGCCCTCAATCTCCTGCGTGATCCGGGGGATGACCGTATCGTTGAAGATGAGGGTCAGGGCCGCCAGCAGCAGGGCGCCCAGCACAACGGCGATGATGATTTTGACCGCATCAGAGATGTAGAAATCGCCGCGCTGGTTGGAGAGCGCCATACGGGCCCGAAGAGCGAGACCGTTCGCTTTGCTGCGGATGCAGCTGGTAAACTTCTTCATGGAAATACCTCCTGTAAATGTGATATTGGATTTTGGTATGGTTATGGCCGGTCAGGACCGGCGGATCGGTTTGAGCAGGCCGTTTTTGTTGGAGCGGGGCCTGTCCGGATATGCTTTCGGCTTCTGGCGCAAAAGCCATCGGAACCTGCGCCGCCGCCCATCTTCGCCGTCAGGCGGAATATACTTTTTCTTCGACATGGATTTCTCCTGTTCAGACGGTAGGTTCAGGTCCGGCCTGGGAGCAGGCCGGCCCTGGGGAAATGGATGGAAGGCAGCCGGCATAGCGGCTGCTATGGGAACCCACTGCGGTACAAAACATCACCTCCATCGTAGATTCGCCCCGGGTGGGAGCGGGTATATGAAAAGCCCACACCAGAGGCGTGGGCGGATACCTGTCAGCCGAAGAAAGCGCCCAGGGAACTCATGACCTCGGTGCAGAGGACCACCAGATAGATGATCATAATGCAAATGAGCATCATCATGGAGTAACGCTGGATCTTCTTGGGGCGCTTGGCTGCTTCCTTTTTCAGATTGTTCTGCTCGATCTGCCTCATGTCAAAACAGATCATCTTGAAGTACATCCGCTGGTCATCGCCGCGAAGCACGCCGATCAGGCCGCGGATCACATCAGAGAGCATGGGACTGCCGATGCGGGTCTCAAAGTGAATCAGGGCATTTTCATAGTTGCCGGTTTTCATATCGGCAATGGTCTGGTCCAGTTCCGCGCCGAAGTCCTTGCCCGCAACCCGGCGGTAAGAGGTCAGGATCTTCAGCACATCCCGGTCGTTCTCCAGGTTCTGTCCAATGGTCAATGCGAACCGGGGAATCTCGCTTTCAATGAGCTTACGGCGTTTCTTGACAAAATCGAAGACGCTGTAATAGGTTGAGAACCACAGCGCAACCGCCAGCCCGATCAGCACGGGAACCATCAGCGGCACCAGAAACACCATCAGGATAGAGCAGAGACCGACAGCGCCTGCTGTGACCCAAGCCCGGGCCGTATAGATCTCCGGCGTCAGCTCCAGGCCGGCAATATCCAGCGCCCGCTGCAGCTTGTTCCGCTTGAGCTTATCCAGCTTCAGATACGGGGCGATCAGTCCGGCAATTTTAGTGATGTAGACATCCAGCAGTTTCTCGGCCTTTACGCCCTGCTGCTTACGGGCCAGCATCATCATGCGGGAGGTCTTCTTTGTGGGAATATCCACAAAGGCGCAGGTCAGGTTGTAGGTGGCAAAACCAAAGAAGATGATCGCCACAAGTGCCAAAAGGGTCATGCGCCATCACCTCCGTATTCAATGGGCTTGCTCAGCTTCATGATCTGCGTCAGGGCGAAGAGAATGATGGCCGCGCAGATCGCCAAGGCAATTTTACCGGGTGTGGTGAAGATGAGCGTATGGAACCAGTCTTCATTGAGGAAGTAAAGCAGCGGCACATTGGCGATCACCAGGAACATCATCGTGATGGCCTCACGGCGCGGCCCCTGCATCATGGCCTCCAGTTCAGACTGCACCACACGCACATCACTGAACTTCTGTGCAATGGTGGGCAGCGTGTTTTTCATGGAGCGGTCAGACTGGCACTGAATGAGGATGTTGCACCACTCATGAAATACCCGGTTGGGGACCTTCATCTTCAGCGAGTTGATGGCGCTGGTCAGGTTGGCATTGATCAGTTCCGCCTCGTACACAAATGCCTCGAAGTTGGCCTTCACCGGCTCATTGATGTAGGGCAGGTTTTCCTTGACCGCCCGGATCAGGTCCTCCGTGCGAAGGTAGGAGGTGGTGATGATGGAGATAGCGGTCTCCAGTTCCTCATTCAGATGCTTCTTGTAGCTGGCGGCTGTGCTTCGCAGATACCAGATGGGGGCCAGTGAAAAGCCAATGCCCAGGATCGGCACCGTATACACATTGTTGATGAGCAGCGCCAGCACAGCGCCCACCGCAAAGAGGATCAGCGACAGCCGTTTGACCGCTTCATAGCGGTCGGCGCGGCCGGTGCCTTTTAAAATCTGCTTCAGCTCATAGTCCTGGTTGAAGAAGCCCTTGGCGGGTGTGCCCATCAGGACATTGAGTTCGTCGGAGAGGGTGGCCGCTTTGCGGCGGGAGCGGAACAGGGCGTCGATGAAATCACCTGGCCGCACGCCAAACAGAGCCAGGAGGCCCGCGCTGATCAGCGCAAAGCAAATTATGTAGATCCACTGCAACCCTTAATCCACCTCCTTCGGGGCGTCCATGAACTCCGCCAGCTCTTTATTGGAGATGCCGTTGTCAAGGAGCCGTTTTTTCAAAGTATCAGAGATCAGGCCCACCTTCCTGTGATGGCCCACCACATGGATCTCTCCCTTTTCATCGGTCACATTGTCCTCTACCTCAAACTTGTAGAGCGTGTGGGAAATGAGCTGCCCGTCCCGGTAATCCTCACCCTCCAAAATCTCCATGATCTTACGGGAACGATCCTCCAGCTGCTTGGTAAACACCACGATGGGATAGGCCTCCACCATGATCTCCATGAGTACGGCGTCATCCATGCTGTATTTGCGCTTGGCAAGGGTCATCATCCTGCGGTAAGTGCTGTTGCAGGAGTTGGAGTGGATGGTGGTACAGACGGTATGGCCGGTGCGGGAGCTTTCGGCCGCCGACAGGCTTTCCGCGGCGGATCGCATCTCGCCGACGCCGATGACATTGGGGTGTTTACGCAGCACCCGCTCCAAAAGGAAGTCCTGATTGATGTTCAGCGCCGGATTTTCGCTGGGCCGGGTCAGCAGGTGGATGACGGAGTTCAAGATATTTCCGTTTTCATCCCGCTTGACCAGATCAAACTCGCGGCTGCCTTCCTCAATGGTGATAAGGCGCTGGTTGTTGGGAACATTGGAGAGCAGCCATGCCATGATGGTGGTCTTGCCGGAGCCGGTGGAGCCCGCGATACACACGCTGACGCCATACCGGATGCAGGCCATCAGGAAGTGGAGCATCTCGGCGGTGGCGCTGCCGGAATCCAGCAGCTTCTGTTCGGAGACTGTCTGCTGGTTGACGATACGGATAGAGGCGTTGATGCCCACATCCGGGTCTACAATGGGCGTCTTATCCACAGAGATACGGATGTTTTTGTCCAGAAAGCCCACCACACTGGGCATGGTGTCGTCAATGACCATGCCGCAAGCATTGAGCATACGGCGCACCACATCAATGGCGTGCTGCGGGGAGGAAAACTTATCCGGGATCTTGATGCTGCGCCCGCCGGCCTCGATCACTTCGATGTCGTTGTAGGCGTTGATGTTGACTTCCTCAATGCCGGGCTTGTAGATCCATTTTTTGAGGAAGGAGTACCCGGCCATATCCTCATAGAGCTTTTCACACAGTTCTTCGGTAGTCAGCCCTTCGATGGCGTATTTCCGCTTGACAATGTACTGTACCATCAGCTCTTTGAGCAGTGTGGTGGCCCGCTCGGCGTTGCCCTCGCCGGCCTCGGCAATGGTGGAGGCGTGATTTTCAGCAAAATACCGCTGCACATCCTCCAGCACCTGGTCATAGGTCAGGTCCTGGTTGGCCACCGGCGCGAAGAATATGTCGTTGAGATTATTCATCGGCGTCATCCTCCTCGAACTCGTCCGCGTCCTCTGCCGCCTGCTCGGCCAGCTCCATCTGCTCCAAAGCGTCCAGCACCTTGTTGAGCGAGGCGGTGTACTTGGGATTGCAGTATTTGATGGCCTGGAACATCCCTCCTTCGGTGGCGCAGCGGTCAATTTCCTTGCCGTAGGGCAGCAACCCATCCCAACCGCCGATGATATAGCCCATCTCATCCAGAGCGTGGAAGGGGCGGGCCATGCCAGCAAAAGTTATGTGCCGGTCATAATGGAACCGGCCATCTACCAGCAGGGGCTGATGGGCTTTCAGATAGTTGACGCCCTTTAAGTCGGGGGTAAGCAGGCGGATGACCAGATCACCGGACTCGATTGCTGCCGGAGTGAACACATTGGTCATGCTGGAACTGCAGTCCAGAATGACGAAATCCACCAGCCTGGCGGCGGCGTTGACCAGCTGGAGTACCATGGCGTATTTGATTTCCGGATAACTCAGCGGATTCTCACCGGCGGAATAACCCATCAGGCCGATGAAGGGATAGCTTTTGAGCACCGTGACATGGCTTGCCACCAGAGAGGTGTCGATCTCTACGCTGCTCAGGACCTGCCCCACCGAGGCATTGGTCTGAATGATCTGCTCCGGCAGCCAGACCGGGAGCATGGGGACGCTGATTTCCGCATTGATGATGATGGCTTTCCGCTTGTCGCGGGTCAGGGCTTTTGCCAGGATGCAGGAAAACATACTTTTCCCGCTCCCCGGGCTGCCCCAGACAGTAATGACTTTTCCCATAGGAAACTCCTTTCCCAAGGGTGGAATGCCCTTGACTTTTTGCAAAACAAATGTATAATATAAGATAGATTATCATAAAATGAATTATGATAAAGGAGGCGTTAAAATGAAGTTTATCGGCAGACAACGAGAACTGGAGTCTCTTGAAAGGGAATACCAAAAAGACAGCAGCTTTGTTGTGATTTACGGCAGGCGGCGTGTAGGAAAAACAACGCTGATTAAAGAATTTATCAAGGGTAAGCTGGCATTCTACTTTCTCGCAACGGAAGAAGTGGAATCACAAAGCATAAAACGGCTGTCTGGTGTTGTGTCCCGGGTAACACAGAATCCGTTGCTGCAGCGTGCAGCCTTTTCCGACTGGCTGGATTTGTTCCATATCATTGCGGAATTCCGGCCGGAGGAAAAGAAAGTCCTGGTTATTGATGAATTTCCTTATCTGGTTAAGTCCAATCCGGCGTTCCCGTCTATTCTGCAAAACGCATGGGACGAGGTCCTCAAGGACAGCAATGTGATGCTGATTCTTTGCGGCTCCTTGATTGGAATGATGCAAAAACACGCGCTGTCTTATGACAGCCCCCTGTATGGCCGCCGGACTGCACAGATCCGGTTGGCGCCTTTGTCGTTCCCGGATGTGTATGCCGCTCAGCATCTTTCTTTTGAGCGTGCGGTGGAGCAATATGCGATTACCGGCGGCGTACCCAAATATCTGGAATTTTTCAACGATCAGGAAGGACTGCTGGAACAGGTGGAGTCTGCGGTTCTCTCGAAGAACGGTTTTCTGTATGAAGAACCAAACTTTCTGCTGAAAGATGAAGTGGTATCCGCTGTCAACTATTTTTCCATTATCCGCGTGATGGCGGATGGAAACCACAAGCTGGGGAAAATTGCGGGAACTCTGGGGACAGAAACTTCCGCGCTGACGCCATATCTTTCCACGCTCAGCGACCTTGGCTTTGTCGTGAAGGAAACGCCGGTTACGGAGAAAAATCCGGAGAAGTCCCGTAAAGGCCTTTATTTCATCTCTGATAACTTTGTGCGTTTCTGGTTCCGGTATGTCTATCCATATAAAGGGGAACTGGAACTGGACAATACGCAGATTGTTCTGGATGAAATCCGAAAAGACTTCGTACAGAAGTTTGTGGCCTTCGCCTATGAAGATATCTGCAGATCCATTTTTGCAGACCTTTGCAGGGAAGGTGCCATTGACTTTGTTCCCTCGCGGATCGGAGCTTACTGGCTGAATGATTTGGACAGCGATACGGAAATTGATGTGATGGCGGTAGACCATCAAAACAAGCGATTCTTTGCCGGCGAGTGCAAATACCACAATAAGCCGGTGGATGCGCCTGTCTTTTTTGCTCTCCGCGATAAGGTGCAGGCTTCTGGCGAAATCCAAAAGGTATGGAAAGGCTATCAGCCTATTTTTGGGATATTTTCTAAAAGCGGTTTTACCCAGCGTCTTGTTGACTTGGGCAAAGAAAATCCGCAGCTTTTCCTGATTAACGAGGATCATCTTTCTACCCAGCAGTGAGGAATCGGGCGGTGAATCTGTTCACCGCCCATTTTTATTCGCCGTCTTCCGGGATGCTGTCCGCAGGAGTTGTTTCCACACCGCCTTCCGTATTCTCGGTGCCCGCTTCGCCTGTGGACTCGCTATCTGCGGCGCCTTCAGCAGTTTCTCCGCCATCCTGGCTTTCAGCATTTTCTTCAACCAGTGTTTCGGGGAAGTAGATCTCCTGAAGCGTCTTGTCCTGCTCAGCCAGCAGTTCCTCGGCCAGCTGGTCGTTGTTGCGGGAGATCAGCGCCACATGGGCCACGCCGTCATTTTCCATCTCGGTAATGATACGGGCCTGCTCCGGGCTTGCCAGCACAGTGATGGTGGCAGACTGCTGCGGCTCTTCGTCCTCGGTAGGCTCCTTGGTGTTGTCCACATTGATACCGTCAGAGTCGGTGACCGACAGCACCTTGACAAAGCGCAGTTCCGGCACCTCTTCCGCCGTCTCCAGGAAGTGATAAATGCGGATGATGTCGCCCGGCTGCAGCTTATCCGACAGGCCGGAGGCCAGTGTTTTCACAGTCAGCGAGATGGCGACCTTGCCGGAGGGAATATCGTTGAGCGCCACATCCGAGGAAACAGGTACGGTGCTGACCTTGCTGGTGAGGATATAGTCGCCTGCGGCCAGGTCGGCTGTTACATACAGGCCCTCCACATCCTCCATGCTGTGGGCCACATTGGACGGGAGATTGTACCCGCCCACTTCTACGACTTCGGCATTGTCGCTGGTGATCTTTTCGCCCTTCAGCACCGGCTGGGTGATGCGGACGATCTCCGTCTTGCCGTTGGTCTGCCGGGCAATGGTGGGCAGTGCCACAAATGCGATGACCGCCGCCAGAACCAGGGACAGAATGCCGAAGATAAATCGGTTATTGAGTTTCATAAGCATCTCTCCTGTCATAAAAATAGTTCAGCCAGCGTCGCCACAGAGCAGCCGCAGGCCAGAAAAGGTAAAAACGGGATCGCGGTGGGCTGTTTGTCCCGCAAGAGCCGCCGATACAGCAGCACCACCGGCATGGCGAAGCCGGCGGCTACCAAAAATACCAGGGCCATGCCGGAGGGGCCATAGACCAGACCCAGTACCCCGCAGAATTTGATATCCCCGCCTCCCATACCGCTGCCGCCGGTCGCCATAGCAGCGGCCAGCGGGATGCAGAAGCCAAGCAACGCGCCCATCAGCGCCTCGGTCACAACAGGCCAGATGAAAATGGGCGTCCGGCCATACTCCAGAATGAAGTAGACCTGGATCAGCGGGGCCAGCGCGGCCAGGGGGATAAAAAAGACGAGCGCCCGGTCGGGCACCCGCCTGTATAGGATGTCGTAGAGGGCAAAGCCCGTCACCACCAGAAAAACAGTGAGCAGGTATGCCATCCACACATTACTCTCGATTGGTGTACCAGTCATCATAGAGGCTCCCGTCAATGGAAACATAGTCATTCAGGTTGATACTCAGCATCCCGTCCGGCGTCCAGGTATCCCAGACCTGGGTGAAGACGGTGTAGTTCGTCGCATCCGGGAACCAGATGGGGGTAAAGTGCACTTCCCGGCTGTAAGTAGAGAACTCATTGGGCTGGAAGGTGAATTGGGTGCTCCGGCCGCTGGACACTCGCTGCAGCAGGCGGAGATAGGTTTCATACTGGAACTCCGGGAACACCGAAAAGGCCGTCTGCGGATGGGTGATGTGGCTGGTGGGCGCATCAGTGGAGAGCGTGGCTGTCACATCCTGTTTGACGCCGTACCCGCTCTTCATGGACTTTCCGGAGGCCGTTGGCACAATATCGTCCGGCATCAGGGACATAACGCCGCTGATGGAGGCAGAATAGCCGGTGTACTCATATTCCCAGTAGCCTTCATCCACCCAATGCCCGCCGTCTTCCCCGTGATCACACCACACCCATACTGGTACCCAGTAGCAGCTCCAGACGCCCCAGTTGGCCGTGAGTTTCTGCGTTTCATTGGGCAGGGACGGTACCGTATAACCGGGGTTGGTATCAGTCGCCACCGGGTCGGGCGGAATATGCTCATTCAGATCCACGATTTCCGCCACAAAGGTATCCTGGGCGGTATAGGCCCCGCTGACGGATACCGTGATGGTGACTGTCTGCGGTGTGGTGGGGGTATGCCACTTGACCCAGACCACCTGGCTGTCACCTGCGGGGATCACCACATCGTTGACTCGGTAGGTGGTGCCGAGGATGTGGAAGGTCACCGAAGCGGGATTATCCGGCGTCAGGTCGGTATCCGTCCGCAGGGTGACAGAGGTAATGACATCGGTATCTACCCGGTACTCCACATCGGGGGCTTCAATATCCCCCTCGGGCGGAGCTTCATCAAACCAGACGATGCCGACGCCCAGTGTATTGATGATGTCGGAATTGTTCTGCGTCCCGGTGGTGTTGCCGGTCCAGGCGGAAATACCAAGGTCGCTGAACTCCAGAAACATGGACAGCGGCAGGTTCTTATGGGTCAGCGAGGTCATGGTCCGGCGCAGGTTGCCGCCGGACATCTGATCGTAAAGGCCGGCCTCGGTGGCCGTCATGCAGTAATATTGGCCGTTGTGGGTAAAGTAGGCGATGGGCTCGATCAGCAGCTTATATTCTCCAGCGATCATCCGCTCATAGTCCACACCCGCAGCCTGGGCGACCATCATGCAGGCATATTCCGAGCAGAAGTACCGCTTGATGGCGTCAATGTTGCTCTGGCCCTTGCTGCTGACGATGGTGGGCATGGACTGCGCGGGCTTGATGCAGGAATAGGCCACCCCGGACTGGAGGGAGAGGCCAGTGCCGCTCAGGTACTGCAGTTTGTTGACTTTGCCAAAATGAAGGATGCTGCTTTTCTGCGTCCGGTTGGAAAAGTCCAGCGGTGAGGACACGGCAGCACCGCTTGCTGCGTCTACAACCGTGATACGCACGCCATCGTTGCCGGGATTCCAGAAGTTTGAGGATGTGCCTTGCCCCATCCCGCCGCCGCCACCGTCAATGTTCCCGTTGCCTCCTGATGCAAATGCCGTGGAAGGGACGAGACAGAACACCAGGGCGAGGCTGCATAAGAGGGCGAGAAGTCGTTTCAAATACATCACGCTCCGTTCTTCTTGAAAATAAGAAGGCCGCCACAATCCTGTGACGGCCCTTCAGGTCCATATTCAGTTGTAGGTGGTCAGCCGCCCATGTTGCCGACCTGCTTGTTCAGGTCACCGTCGCTGTCGCCGGTGGACTGCTGCACATCGCCGGGGACTACCCAGCCAAATACCGGATCATAGACAGCGCCGCTGCCATTGCTGGAGCCGGGGGCCGGCTCATTGCTGGAAGTGGATTCCTCTGCGGGAGGAGCAGTGATTTCCGGTACTGCCGGGTCGGGATTGACCTCATGCTCTTCGCCGGGGTCTTCGATCTCCGTCTTGCCTTCCGGCACAGGGGGAGGTGTTTCTTCCGGCTTCTCCGTATCGGTAAAGTCGATTTCAACCTCGCCCTCAGATTCTGAGGTCACCTTGGGATATTCCTCTTCGGCGCTGGAAGACTGACCGGGCGCATAGGCATCTGCGCCCCCGCCTTCGTCTCCAGACTGCACACCGCCATCCGACCAGTCGCTGCTGGTACTGCTGGGAGGAGATTCATCCGGACGGAATTCATCCGTGCGGTCCCGGCTCACGAACCAGCAGACGCCCAGGATGGCGACGCAGAGGACAGCCAGGGCCGAAACAATAAAGCCTTTGGATTGGAAAAACTTCTTCATGTGTATGCACACTCCTTTTTTGCTGTTATATAAAGCCTATACTGCGGAGCTGACTGGAATTTCAACAGCGCCGCTAAAATTTGGTGTTGTGGTAGCCGGTCAGCTCCACCCGCTGGGTGATGGTAGGGTAATTGTGTCCGAACATGCGTACATAGAACTCCACATCACAATAGAAGATGTACTCCACCCGGTCGCCCACCACATTGAACTCCAGGCTGATGTCGGATACCTCATAGTCTTCTGTGGAGAGCGGGATCTTCTCCGCCAGGCCGCCGGCGACAGTGGCCTCCAGCATTTCCATATAGTCATTGCTGGAATAGAGGGTGCGCAGGTACTCCTCGAAGTTGGTTTCCCGCTGGGAGCGGTAGGTGTCCGCATAGATGGTGGCGCTCAGGTTGTTCAGCTCCATTTTGGCGCCGTTGCGGATATTGATGCAGGTGATCCGCACCGAGGCGTACAGAAGCAGGAAAGAGATGAGCATGACGACCCCGACCACAAAGAAGCAGGCAAAGAAAGTGATCTCGCCCCGCTCGTTGCGAAGTGGCCGGCGCAGCCGTGAAAGAAAACGCTTCATAGGTCACCTCACTTCCAATAGTGCTCGCTGACACCGGAGCCGCGTGCTACCACCGTGATGTTGACCAGATCCAGGTTCCATAGGCCCCCCAGCTTGGCCTCGCCCTCAATGGTGATGTAGAAAGGGGTCCCCAACTGGATAGCCCGGGACATCCCGGACGGCGTAGGCGTCTTGTATGTGGCATCGATGGAGTATGTGATATTCTCCGCGCCCTCGATCTCCGAGCATAGGAAGTCAAAGAGCGAGTCGGTCTCGCTGTTGATGCCGCCGGACAGCTGGATCTGCTTGACCATCTGATCTGCCGCATGGTCTAACTCCTGCTTTGTGGAGATGATGCTGAACAGGTCGATGATAAAGGCCAGCAGGATGACGGCGATGAAGATGAACACCACCGTGGAGAAATAGTTGGCCTCGCCCCGTTCGCTCTTCAATGTCCTGCGGACTTTTTGCAGGAAAGTATGAATGTAAACCACCACCTTTACTTACAAATGAAAACAGCCGTCCCGACCGGAACGGCTGCATTACAAAGTTTTGACTGTACCAAGTATAGCAGATTTGGATTTACGGCGAAAGGGCAGGACTGCGCCAATGTATGGGCAATCCTGTGCCAATTCAATGTGTTGTTAAAAGCAGGAATGACAATCACACATCATCTTATTTAAAAATAATGTGTGATTGTCGAAGCAACGGAGACGAGTTCTATACGGTCTGCATGATGCTCACGAGAAATCCTACGCACAATTACAGCAGTGATTCAACCAGTTGATAGATGTCGGTGAATGGATTAACGGCGATCCCAAACGGTTTATTGCAGTCATTTTGAATATGGTATTGTTCTACACGCTTGGCGTTCTGGATCGCATCAGTTGTATGTTCAGATAACTGCGCATACACATCGCCGGCTTTTTCATAATCCGAGAGGTAGGCGGTCAAGGCTGTCTTCACTGCAGGGTAATCTTTGAAAAATTTTGTTGTGTACTGAAAATGCAGCAAATACCAAAACTCAAAGCAGGGATTCGAGATTGCAATGTGAATTCCCTTTGCATCTGCCAGTTTCCTTGCACTGGAGAGCAAGGTGTCTTTGGCGGCGATAGGATCAGGATTATTATAGTTTACATCACCGTCAGCAACGACCCACACCGCATCCCCATTTGATGCAGAAATCTGATTTTTATTTTGATATTCCACGGCTTTCCGAATCAGGCCAAGGTAATCGGTTTCACCTCCTTTGGTGCGGCTGCCGACCACACGAATGTCAATATTAGTCTGGCGGCTGCGATAATGTTCAAAATACTTCGGTTCAGTTTGAGAACCCTCTGTTACAATCAGAATGACAGGTTTTAGTTTTCTGCGCCGCTGCCCACGCTTTTCAATTTGTCCGCGTGCCATTTACAGCCCTCCCTTGATAAAGGGAATCGCACCAAAACGGCCGATCAAATAACCCTTTTCTACTTTAGTGTCTTTGCGAACGGAAAAATCGTAAAGGGAGAACAGATCGGTGGCTGCTGTCTGTTCGTCTTTTTCTGTGAACCAAATTTGATCTCTTCTCAACAAATCCAGATCAAGAAGATTGGTGCTGTGAGATGTGAAGATCAACTGAGCACCCTTTGGATTGAATTCTGTGCTGTCAAACAGGGATACCAGATGCCTGGTCAATAGAGGATGCAGATGTGCGTCCATCTCATCAGCCACAAGAAGCGTTCCCTGGTCTAAAGCCTTTTTCACAACGCCGATCAGTTTGAAATAACTGTTGGTGCCGTCAGATTCCTCTGCCATATTTAACGCATAGGATAATGCATTTCCATTGGTATCCTGTACCGTGTGAATGGCCTCAATATTTGCAAAGCTGTCACCGTGCTGCGAAGGAGCAGGCTCTGCATCGCGCATTTGCAAAGCCTGTATTCCCAAATCTGCAACACGCAGCATAGATGCGATCACGCGCCGGTAATCATCATCTTTCAGCTGCTCTGCCTCAAGCCCATAAGCGTCCGCCACGGAATTCTTCGTGATAATCTGACAAGAAGCGAACCACTCCAAAACCGGAATCACTTTAGAGTAACTCCAGTTTGATGCAACTGACAAGTAGAGTTTGTTCGCAGAAGTGCGCTCCTTGAGCGTGTTTTGTTCATCTATATCCACCGTAAAACGAAAATCTTTGGTATTTTTTCTCTCAAAAATAAGCGCCTGTCTGCCGTTGGGATAGTAATATAGGTATTCTTCTGTAACAGCCTTATCTGTCACAGAAAAACCATACGCATATCGGATACCTTCAGTGGTAAAGATGACCTCAAAGCTGCTGGGGCGCGTTGGCGTTTCCGGATCAAACTTGAAAGGCGAACGGTCAATGGTCTTATGAAGCTGCTGGTTATGTGAGGTCAGCACATAGTTTACCATGAACCAGAACGCGTTTAGGACATTGGACTTCCCCGAAGCATTGGCTCCGTAAATGACAGCAGACTTCAAATAGCTTTTATTTCCATCCATGATAAGATGCTCTGGATGCTCATTATCCTTGCTGGCCAGCAGGGATAATACAACCTTATCTTTGATGGATAGAAAATTCTCCACACTAAATTGAATCAGCATAAGCGACCTCCTAAACCTTTTCTTTTATATATTATAACTCGGATTTTGTGAAAAATCAACGCAAACACAAAATAAATTCTTTGAAATAGAGATTTGAAAGGAAGCCTATGTGATAAAGATATACAGTGGTGGATCTGATAATGACAAAAAAGAAACCTGGAGAGCAGTTCGTCACTACTCCCCAGGCACTTTTGCTTTTACAGGTTCTGCCGGATGATCCGCGTGATGATGCCCACGGCCACGCCCCGCTCCATATCCAGGCGGGTGACGGCAAAGGACACATCATCCTTCTTTCCGGGCATCCGGTAGTCGTAGCAGGAGTGGGCTACCGCATTGACGCCATTGGCGAGCCGGACATAGACCACGCCTTTATGAACATCGGTGACCTTTCCGGCGTACTTGCCCTGGATGCGGCACTTCTGCAGGTTGTCCCGGTCAGTGTTTTCCGAAGTGCTCTTGATGTCGGCCCGGATGCCCAGATCCTCCAGGCTGTTGCGCCGCACACTGAGGATGCGGACCAGCACTTCGTCGCCCACAGAAAACCGCTCATGAGCGTCGCCGATCCAATCCCAGGCAAGGTCTCGGGCCAGAATGGAGCATTCCACGCCGAACACCTCCACACGGACGACCTTTTCCGCCACAGCGATGACCCTGGCCTGGACAATCCGGCCCTCGTAGACGCGGTACATTCCATCCGGGTCCAGATCGAAATAGAAGGTCTGGCGCTTGCGCATCATGGCCTCCCGGCGGCTGGCTACCACGCTGCGGGTCTTGGAGTCGATGCCCCGCACCACAAAGTCAATGTCGGCGCCCAGCATATTCCCTAGGATCTTGTTCTGGCGCAGCATCAGGTCAGTGTATTCCTGGCCGGAGGGGCTGCGGCCCAGATTGATCATCATTTCTTTCAGGGGGATGATGATGCGGAATCCCTTGTAGTCCACCACAGCCACCGTCTTGCGGTTGTCCAGCTGCTCAATGCCGCCCAGTTTGCCGGTGAGGATGCGGCGGGTGCGGTAGGCGTTGTGGATCTCATGCCAGATGATGTCCTCACGGTCTTCCTGCGTCTCCACATCTTCCCGGCTGCGGATGGTCAGGATTGAAGGCTCACTGCGGCGGGGAGCGGCGGTGCGTCTGGGAGTAGAAGTGGGAGCAGGGGCGGCCTCTGCCAGCGGTTCGGCCAGAGAGGCAGGAACTTCTGCCGCATCCGCCTCAAAACCATCAGGCGGCACATCTTCCACAGCGTGAGGCACCGGCTCAGGGGACTCTGTTTCTGCGGGAACTTCTTCCGCCGGCGCCGTATTTTCGACCGGTGCGGTCTTTTTCCTGCGGGTGGTCCGCTTGGGCTTGGGCGGTTCCGGTTCCTCGGCCGCTCCAGAAACAGGCTCACTGGGGACATCGGCTGCACCATCATCAGCGGGAACAGCAGAGGCACCTTCGCCATCATCACTGTCAGGGCCCTCTGTCAGAGCGGCGTCATCATCGCCGGGAAGGGCGTCTGCCGCCGTAGCATTGGTGTCCATCTCACCAAACATTTCGCTTTCGGTGAGTTCCGGGAGGCTGCCGTCATCCTCAATGGTGGCTGCCTCTTCATCCGGCTGGTCCATAGAGGCCAGCAGCTCATTCAAATCGCTGCCATCAGCGGGCGCCGCCATATCAGCCTGCGCTTCATCAGGGGGCGGAGCGTTCTCCACGGGAACCGTGGTCTCAGGTGCGGTATTTTCCTGCTCAAGCAATTCTTTTTTCTTGGTTGCCATAAGTAAAAACCTCCTTATGTTGTGAATTTAAGAAAGGATCGAGTTCTTGTCTGTGGTGATGATCCCGTCCGGGGCCTCGGAAGCAGGCGGTGACGGGGGCGATTTCGGGGCAGCCGGCGTACCGGAAGATTTCGGTTTTCTCTTTGCCGCCGGCTTCTTGGGGGCGCTTTCCTTCGGCTTGGGGGCCGGGGGCGGCGCGGCGGCAGGTTTCGGCTGCGCTTGTTCCTCCAACTCGCGCCATTCAGGAATGTGCGCGGAGGCTTTGCAGTCGCGGAGCTTGGAGGATTCCGGATGCTTGGAGTAGTCCATCTTCTCTACCTTCAGGGCCTTTTGGCCGCGGATAATAACCAGCGCCTGTGTAATCGGGAGACGAAGCACTTCATCCGGGGTGAGGACAGGCCGCTTGCCGACGCCGGAGGTCTCCCGGTATTCCGGCGTATAATTGGAGATGCGCCAGGTGCCCAGCTGCTTGGATTTACTGGACACTGACACAGAGGCCAGACCGGTGCGCTCGGAGATGAATTCCGCCGTCAGGCTGTCTGTGCAGCCCAAAAATAACTGCGCATCACAGTTTCCCAAGATTTCCTGCCAGAGATTGAGCGGGTATCTGTTTTGGAGCCCCGCAAGGTTTTGGAAGACGCAGCTCATGGATATGTTTCTGGATCGAATCACACTGAGACGGCGGGAGAGGTCCGGAATGGTTCCGCAGGCAGTGAGCTCTTCCCCCAGGATATGGACGGGAACCGGCAGCTTGCCGCCCTCACAGTTCTTGTCTGCATACCGCACCAGCTTAATAAAGCAAAAGGACAGGAACAGGCTTGCCAGAAAATCAAAGGTGCTGTCCTGGTCGCTGGTAACGAGGAAGTAGGCGCACCGCTCCTGGCCGGGCAGTTCCAGGTCAATCTCATCCCGGGTGGTGATCTTCTTGATAAGCTCCGACTGGAACACCTGCAGCCGGGAGCCAAGGCCGATGATGACGCCGCTGCGCACAGTGTCGCTGGCCTGCTTGAACAGGCTGTAGGGCGCTTTGGCCGGATGGGTGGGCGGCAGAACATCAAACAGGCTATCCAAGTCGGATTCCCCGTTCAGCGTCAGCAGCCGGTACACCTCACCGATATTCCGGTTTTCTTTCGCATAGCTCTGGTCCACATAGAGGACAAGGGCTTTCAGCAGGTTCATCTCGCAGGAGTCCCAGAAGTGGTCGCCCTTGCCGGTGCTGTTGGTGTTCTTGATAATGACATCCACAAAAAGCTGAGCCATCAGTTCCTGCCCTTCCACTTCGGAAAGGCAGTTCCAGCTGTCTGAATTTTCCGGCAACACCAGGTTGAAAACCTTGACACAATAGCCCTGTTCCCGCAGGTATTCGCTGGATTTTTCATAGAGTTCACTTTTCGGATCTGAAATGATCAGCGATTCCCCACGGATCACCGCCTGAAGGATGCGGTTCATACAAAATGAGCGGGTCTTCATGCTGCCTGACGAGCCGTACACGGCCAGGTTGCCGTTGATGCGGGGATTTTCGGGAATACAGACGGCTTTCCCGTCCAGCATCCCCAGCACAATGCCCTTATGCTTGCGCAGATCCGGCACCAGATCCAGCACACCCTTCATTTCCTTGCGGCCCATCCAGCCGGAGGTGCCATAGGTGCCCTTGGCCGAATAGACAAAGTTCCGGTCTGTGTCATACTCGCCGGCATCACTGTAGCCCATCCGCATGACCATGAGCAGCAGGACCGCCAGCAGGCCAATGCAGATCAGTACCCCGTACACCCCATAGGGGGGATGGAGCACAGAGGTCAGGCAGGTAATAAAATCGGGCGACGCTGCCGCCGGAGATGTGCCGTCTCCGGGGATGCCGCCGCCCTGTTTCCATGCCGCGTAGTTGCCCAATATCTGCCCCAGAAAGCCGCCTGCGTAGAGAATCGCAAGGATGGCGAACGGCGCAGCGATCAGGCCTGCAATGAGTTTCTTCTTATCTATGGGAACAACCTCCCCTCGAATTTTGTGAAATCAATGGTTTGAAAGCGGACCCGGCTACCGCAGTAGCGGCGCAGCACATCTGCCTGGAAGTCGAAGCAGATCAGCGTGCCGGGGTGCTCCATCAGGTCGAGGGAGGTGCTGAAGCGTGTGATCCGGGGCAAGTCGCAGGAGTAGCCGAACAGCACCGGCGTTCCGTCCTGCTCCGCGGCATCCTGCTCAATGGCCTTTCCGGCGTTCCCGGCAATCAAGCCCTGGGACAGAATGCGGTTAAGCTCTGCGGTTTTCAAGGGATCACACAGTAAAGCAAGGATCACCTCCCCCTGGTGGTTATTTGTGAGAAAATAAAAATGGTCGTAGCTGCCGTCCAACATGAAATAGTCGTGCTTGGCCCCACCGGTACTGGTGAGCATCTGGTAGGCCAGTTCCATGCTGTCGCCCAGCACCAGCCCATGCACATCTTCGGCGCGGTACTGCCCGGCCAGACGCTGCTGGCACAGGACACTCCACATCAGCGCCTTTACCCGCATCTCAGACTTGCAGCGCCATTTCATCAGGGCTGCGCTGCTGTTATAGGTGACAAAAATGCCGGTGGGCGCAAGAAGCACCCCTGCGAACCGGGAGCTTTGCACCTGCGTGGTGTCGATCCCCATTTCCTTGACCTCACGGGAACTGTAAAAGGCGGGATACTCGATGGCTTCGCCGTGATAGCCCTGCGGCGAAAAGACCTTCGGCTTTTCATCCTGAAATAGCCCGATCCCCGCATTGTCCATCGTGACATAGGTTTCCGCGAGGCGGTGGAGCCGGAGCCGCCGGTTCACCTCGCTCTTGAGGCGGTTGGTGTCGGTGTCGCCGGTCAGGTAGGGAGAGAAACGCTCCGGCCAGCCGTCCAGCAGGGCGGCCTTGGCTTTTGCCCCCAGCCGATAGCCCCGGAGCCTGTCGCGGTAGTAGGTCCGCAGCAGCCCGCTCTTTTTGAGCGAGGTCACGACCGCCTCCAAATAGTAGGGGCTGGCCGGGAGACGGTTCAGCTGACTGGTTGGGAACTCTCCAGAGATGGCGGTCAGCGATAAAAGCCGGAATGGGAGCGTATCCGGCTGTGGAAAAGTATGGCTGCTTTTCCCAAGGGATCACCTCCTTTGTTGGTGCTGGATTTTTACCGTAATGACTGAGAACTTCGGTAAAATAAAGCATCTCCCAAATGGCTGCAAGCCCGAAAATCCGGGACTTCCAGCGGCTTCGCGGGATGTCGGGCCGTGAGGGGCCCAAAATGCTCAAAAATCCGAGATGGATTTCAGGCTTGATTTATGCTCCGCAAGCCACCCGGGAAAGCGGTGCTTCTCCATGACGAAAATCATCGTGCAGTCCTGCTCGCCCAGTTCGGCGGTGTTATAGGCATCGCACAACAGCCCGGTATCATCAGCCATTACAAAAGAGGACAGCAGATCTAAAATCTGTTTTTCCTCCAGGTTGTCATAGTCGCGCACCCGTCTGGTGGGGAGCGTCTGGTCATACACCTGGGCGAAGCAGACAACACATTCCCGGTAGTGGGGCAAAGTGTTCTCTTTGGCGTACTGCTCCAGGGCGAAATAGAGGGGGTCCAGCAGGAACTCGGCGCTCTGCCGCTGCCTGCGTTTTGGCAGCAGGCTGGGCAGCGTCACCGCAAGCACCTCGTTCTCATAGGTGATGTTGATACCGTGCATCACACTGGCGGATTTAAGATAATCGCCCTTGCGGATCGTCGTGCTGGAATAAATCAGATGCCGCAGCCGGCAGGCAATACGCTCTGCCCGCAGCGCGGCATCGGTGGAAAGAGTCTCATAGTTATCAGGGTAACGCTGGATGTCGGTGGTGTCCATCGCATACAGCGCGTTGCTCAGCCGGGATATATCATCAAGAATGCTCCCAATCCGGCGGGATATAAGTTTTCGGTCCAATCATGTGCCTCCTGCTTTCTTGAAATAGTGTGTCTGGCCGTTTTCCTCTACGGTGCAGAACCCGGAAATGCCGGGACAGTCGATTTTGGCGATCTGCGCCGGTGAATCGACCAGAATAATGCGGCGGCTGCCTCCCTTATTGCCCCGCAGGGCATGGCAGACAAGCGCCTCCTGCCCGTCCTCAACGCAGGCTACCTCGTAGAGTTCGCCATCGGCAAAGAAAACGATCTTGACAGGAAAATCAGCGGGAGCATGGTAATCGGCCCGCTGAATGAAGTCCAGCAGGACCCATACTGCCCGGACAAGCGCCCGGTCAATTTTAGCTGACTGGCCGGCCGGGAAATAGCCGCCGCTTTCTGTTTGAAAAATACGGCCCTGCCTCTCCAGGTGGGAGAGCAGAGCCTTTGCCGTATCTTCTTTGCCAGGGTGAAAACAAAGAAGCTGCTGTTCACTGAGGCCAGGGTACATTGTGACTGTCCGCAGCAAGTCCGCAGCCTCATTTCCATAGATTTCAGCCCTGGTCTTCATGGGGGCTCACCTCCTTTATCAAATGGCGTCATCAAGGCGTCATCGGAACGCCTTATCGAATATTGGAACGCCGGAAAGACGCCATCCGGGCGTCAAACCGGCGCTTTTCTTCATGGAAGGCGTCATATAGACGCACACCCAGCGCAGCACATCAAAACATGGGATTCACCTCGCATATATCATTTGAACCTATGCAGATTCCTGCTCACGGCGCTTGCGCTCCAAAATTTCACGCAGCTCGCGGCGGTCGGTGGTAATCAGGTCCTTTTCCAGCGGGCTGGCCTTGAATTCCACCATGATGTTGTTGTTATTGGTGGAAATCAAGCCATTGCCGCGTTCAAAGTGGGTGACCTCCATCGTTTCCGCGTCGGACAGGTGCAGGGTCTCCTGGACCCGTTCTGCCTCGTCATCCTCCAGATTGAGGATGATCTTGGTCTTGCTGTTGTTGATGATGCCTTTCCCAAAACGGCCCTCGTCCAGATTGAAAAAGTCGTTCAGGTCTTGGCTGGCGCAGACCGCTGAACCGCCATAGCCGCGGATGGTTTTGAAAATTTCCAGTACGAAATCGCCAGCCAACCGGGTGCCCGTGGCGCCGGCGCCGGAAAGAAGCTGCCAGCACTCGTCGATAAAAATGGCTTTTTCCTCGGTGCGGTCAGCTTTGGCGCGGTCCCACACGAAATCGAGCACCACAAACATCCCCACAGTCAGCAAATCGCCGGTGAGGGAGGAAATGTCCAGTACGGTGTATTTGTTATCCAGCCGCACATTGGTCTGCTTGTTGAAGGTGCTGGCGGAACCGTTCACTAGGCGGTTAAGGATATGGGCCATGCGGATGGTTTCCGGGGCGGCCTTCAAAATCTCATACAAATCGCCCAGCACCGGCATTTCCCGGTAGCAGCCCGGATTGGCCGGGTCTTCCAGGGAGGCGTTGTCGTGGGTGATGCCTTTGGCATTGTAGGTGCGGATCAGGGCCTCATCCAGAAGCTGCCGTTCCTCGTGGCTCATATCGGGAATGAGCAAGCTGAAGAAAATGTGCAGCTGCTGGATCTTAGCCGCCAGTTCCGAGAGCTGGATACCGGGGCCGTCCAGCATTTCGTTGACCGACCGATCCACCTTGCGGATCTCCATAACATTGATGCAGTGCGGGCTGGCCGGGGAGATCTGGATGAACTCACCGCCCACATTGGCGCAGGCCCGGTGGAACTCATGCCCCTTCAAAGGAGCGATGATGAAAACGGGGATGTTTTTGCGCCGCATCCTGAGTGCCATCAACTGCATGGTAAAGGTTTTGCCTGCACCGCTGGTGCCCAGGATCGCCATGTTGGCGTTCTTATAGATCGCGGAATTGAAAATATCCACGATAATCAGAGAGCTGTTATATTTGTTGACTCCCAAAAGAATGCCATTGTCATCGCACATCTCAAACGAGGTGAAGGGATAGCAGCTGGCCGCGCCGCCCGTCAGCAGGTTGCGCTTGCCGCGCTCGTAAAGCCCTTTTTCCATGGAAACCAGCGGGAGGGCAGAAAGAAACGCCTGCTCTTCACGGAAATGGCAGGCGCTGACATTCATATCCTGCGACAGCAGGAGTTTTTTCATTTCGCTGACTTTCCACTCCAAATCCTCCACAGAGGGGGCTGTCACAGTAATCAGCAGATTCAGGTAATAAAAATCTTCGTTGTTGGCAAGACCTTCCTTCAAGAAATATCCGCTCCGAATAGCGCCGTCAATGTCATCAAAATCGGTGTTTGTGTCGCTGGCGTCTTTGATTTTAGAGCGGTTGATACGGAGCTGCTGGCCCACCCGCTGGATGATGCGTTCTTTAGGTTGGCGGGCAAGAAACATATCCATGTCGATGCCGTCGCCGGCATTGACGATCAGGCTCAGCCAGCCCGCAGGCACCTGCGTTTTGTACCCGTCCGAAGGGATCAGCAGGTAGGCATAGTATAAGCCGTCAATACAGATATAGCGCCCGTGGGAAAAATCAATGCTTCGGGGGGCGGCAAACTCCGCTGCCGGGATATGGTCTATTTCATTCTCCCGGCCTTGCTCCATATACTGCGCCACTACCTCCTGCGCCCGTACCGACAGCGGCTTGACGGCGCTCTCATTCCGGCACAGCAGGTTATAGAGGACATCAACGGTAAATTCGTCCTCGTTTTCGGGGACGATGACCTCGTTCCCACACTGGCGCAGGTAGTTGGAGGCCGTATGGACGGCGCTCTGGAGGGACTGGATTGCTTCATCTTCCTGCTCCGACCGCCGGGTATTGGCCCAGGGCTCATACTCGAAAATCAAAAAGAACCGCCGTGTAACAGCCTCACGGGAGCCGACCTGCTGCACAAAATTCAGGTAATCCTCCTGCATCAAGCGGCATTGCTCGTTTTCCTCATGGGCCATCTCCCGGCGCACCGTGTCCAGGTGGCGGTTGATGTCCGCGCGGCGGGTCAGGACCTTGATTTGAAGCTTGACGGGCGAGATTTTCAAGTACGAAACGAAGGAGTAGATAATATTCCTCTGCTCCCGGGCGCTCCGCAGCATAAAGTTGATAGGGACAACCTCGACCACCTTGACAAACCGATGGTCTTTGGTATAGATAATGCCGTTCTCCACCTTCTCAATGGGCAGATAATCCGCCACCGGATTGAGGCAGGCGGGCTTCTGCTCCTTGACATGGGCAGGGCGTTTAGGCAGGCGCCCCTTTTCAGGGCGCTTCTTTGCTTTCTTTTTCGCCTTATTAGCCTTGGCAGGACGCTCCTTTTTGGCATTTTTCTTGGGCCGCAGCTTTTCACGGATCTCATAGCTGCGCACTTCATCAAACTCGGCCGGAAAATCTGCCTCACCAGACCGCCGACGCTTCGGGGCCTTTGGCTTTTTCTCCTTGGGAGGCCGCTGCTTGAGATGCTTGCCGGCCGATTTGGAGGGCGCCGCCTTATCCTCCGGCTGCACACCGTCACCGCCGACAACGCGGCGGTTCCGCAGGTACTTCAAAAAGATGACCAGGAACTGCGAAAGGCTCTCACCGGATATGCCGATCAAAGCGACCAGCCCTACCGGAAGAGCGGTCAGGCACAAAATGATGATGCGGGTGGTCAGCCCAAACGGAAGGAACAGAAAAACCGGCGCCCCGATGGCAAACACCAGGATGCCGGCCTCGATCACATTCCGCGCACGGAACATACCGCCGAAAAAAGTGCCTGTTTCTATAAAATTCGGCGGTATGATATAAGTATCATGGTCGTTTTTGTTGCTCATGTATTACCTCGTTTCCGCAGCCGAGGGGGCAGGTCAGCCAATGATCCAGAAAGGACCGCCCGCTCCCGCACGGCGGCTTGCTTCATTTAGGATGATGGACAGATCCCAGAGCTGTTCGCTGCGCTTATAGCTGGCCGGGTCCGCAACCATAATCTGACCGTCTTTCACACCACGGAGAACGATAAAATGCCCGGACGAAGTAAAGTGACCTTCTGACATGATCGCCACGACCAGCTTTCCAGCGGCGAGGGCATCCAATATCCGCTGGGGCTCGGAAGTCGTACAGCCGGATACCGGCAGGCCCCATGCCTCAGCGGCAGCGGGGATCAGTGCGTGATAGGAGCCGCTGTTCTTGCACCAGTACCCATTTTCGTAGGACCACTGGGCCATCGCCACCGGGTCCACAGTTTCGTCCGTGAGGGAGGACACCACAATGGACATGGCGGTAGGCCCGCACCCGTAGCCGCCGATATTATCGGTGCCGTAGGGCTGGCTGGCATAACGCTCGTCGAGCTGATTGAAATAGACCACCGGCGTCACACCGTCTGTAAAGGTCACATCGCCCAGGGAGGGAATGCTGTTTCCGGTCCATTCTGTCAGGTTCTGCAGCAGGCCGTCCCCCAGGAACATGCTCAGGTTTGAGGCATAATCAGAGGCAAGCTCTTTCTGCTCATCCGTAAGCGCAAAAACATGGTCAGCAAGGTAAGACTCGCCGTTATAGCGGATGGTGTAGACCATCCAGATCTCGGTGGTTGTGGTTTCCTCCCCGGTCTCCGGGTCTTCCGATGTGACCTCACGACTCTCCCGCACGCTGGTATAGGAGTACAGATTCTCTTTGTTCTCCCGCAGGACAGCGGCCAGGTCATCCAGTGATATGCTCTCAAAGTCTTCATCCCGGGCAGCGCAATACTGCGAGATGATAAGGTTGGCGTTGTAGACAGGGCCGGAGGAATAGGGATTTTTAATCTCCATCTGGTCAGCGCCGGAAGAAGCAAAGTCAGCTTCAATGCAGGCCATCACATCGTCCAGCGCCTCACCCAAGATGGAGTTGATGGTAAAAGTGATGTCGTTGGCGTTCTCCACGATTGCAGTTTCGCTGTTGAGGACAGGCTGCTCCGTGTCTGCCGGCGAAAAAGCATTGATCAAACCGCCAAAAATCAGCCCGGGCAGCATCAAAATAAACAGGACCGGCAGCAAAAGCAGAATGATGATGACGGCGATGATCTTGCCGATATGCTTGCGCCCGGCCCAGACCGCCCCGGCCACAGCCCCATAGGGGCCTCCGGCGGCAGCGCCCTTGGCCGCACCGGAAATCGCCTTGCCGGCCTTGATGGCGCCCTTGACCGTATGCGCTGCGGAGGCCGCAGTGTCTACTGTTTCAGCAAAACTGTCCTTGCGTTCTTCAGCCATCAAATCTTATCCTTTCGTTTGGGGGTGGGCGGCAGCTTCTTCACAATGGACTCATTGTAGGCAATCGAGCCATCCGGGGCCATGTAGGGTGTCTTGTCCACTGCGTCCACCGCATACTGCTTATACCAGGCGGTGCCGTCTGCGGCGTGAACCGTCGTGTACTGGCCCTCCGGCGCTACATACTGGTCCGCATGGTACATACCAAAGGCAATGCCCTCCGGGTGTTCTGGCGTGACCTCCGTGCCGGTGATACGGCCACCGCCGATCTCGACATTCTGGTAGGTGGGGATATTCTCTGCCCCAGGCCCAAGTGCCGTGTGGCCCATATAGGAGTGCAGGGCTTCCACCGCCTTTTCGCCGGTGATCGTGCCCATTTGGGTGATATTTCCGGTAGCCACGGAACCGATGACATTATTGGCGAAACTGCCGCCCTTGCTTACGGAGGAAGAATAAATGTGGCCGCCGACACCGCCAGCAGCACCACCCACAAGACCGCCGAGACCTGAAGGTTTGGCGTCCGAGGGCGTTGTGGCCGTCCTGATGGCGTTGTTCGTGACATTCCGCTTGATTACGCCGGCCAGACCGCCGCTGGCAAAGCCTGCGCCAAACCCGGCGCCGCCCCGGCCGCCTCCACCGCTGGCATTGACATGGGTGGAACTGCTGCTGCGGCCGCCGCCAAAGTGGTGGCTGGAAAAGTTCTTAAAGCCGCCGATACCCTTGGCTGCAATCATGGCCTCAGCCAGCATACTGCCGCCGGTGTGGCCTACATTGACGCCCAGGCTTGCCATGAACGAGTCGATTTTCTGCGAGACTTTCAGAAAGCCTATCGCACACATGAACCAGATCAGGACATTGCCGGAAACCGTCTCCTTACCTACAGCGTCCACTTGAGCCTGCACCTCTTCCTCGGAGATGGCAAAAGCAGGCTGACAAAACAGGCAGGAGAGGGCAGCAACCATCAGCGCAAGGAACAAAATTTTCTTGAATTTTTTCAAAGCGCCCCTCCTTACAAAGAGAGCGGATTGGCAATAAAGGAGCCAACCATGCTCGTAAACAGGCGCAGGCACCAGGCATTCATAATCAGCAGAAAAATCTGCCCGCCCAGCATCCGGCACCAGGATTTCCAAATGTTCGATGTGGTCTGGCTTGCGCCCATCGAAAAAGCGACCGGCGCCGTATAGACCAGCACGCCCAGCAGAACATACCGTTCAGCCGCCTCCAGCAGCAATTTCAGATAGTTCCAGGCCAGGATAATGACGAGGATCAAGGTGATCAGCGCCACAGCGCCATTGGCGCAGACGCCGATGATTACCAGCATGACCGAGTTAAAATCAGCAAAGCTGAGGGGCGGCAGCTCCGAATCCATGATCCAGCCATACGGCGTGCCGCCGATGGTCAGGACAATGTTGACGATTTCATCGGAAAAGAGCGCCAGCAGGATGAAAATGACCGACCGGATGCTCAACTTGACCGGATCTTCCGCCTCAATCCCTGCGCCCAGGCCGAAATTTTTGAACAGCTGCCAGACCCAGTTCAGCAGGATAATGCCAACAGCCAGCGCCACAAAGACGCTATACATCGTTTCGGCAGCGGGAAAGTACCGCAGAAAAACAGCCATGTCACAGCCCAGAGCGCCCAAAACCGAAGTGGTCACCAGGTCAAGGCCGGCCATTACCTGTTCCGCGATCCATTCAACGATGCCATCCAGGATACCCATAGCTTACGCCTCCTTCCAGTGGGTATATTGCGGCGGCGATCAGCCTGTCCACTGACCACCAGAGAACAGAGGCGTCACATAAGCCATGATGAATCCGAGACCATTGAGGACGGCCCAGGTAATACAGATGCGCTTCAGCCACGCCCGGCTCTCATCGACTGTCCGGCCGGAGCGCGAAAAGTTCATAAGCAGAAGCGCCACCGAGGCGGTCACGATGGCCGCAATGGTGGAGATGGCGAGGATCTGCGTGTAGACATCCTGCATAATTTCCTTGGCCTTCGTCCAAACATCGGTTGCAGCAAATGCCGGCTGACAGAACATCATCGCCATCATCACACAGAGGAACGCCGTATAGGCGATCCGGCCGATGGAAACTCGACGAGGCGGGCTGCTGTCATCTTCCCGCCGCTGCTGTTGAGGAATTTTCAGTTTTTTCAATTTTGCGGACCTCCAATCCAAATGTGATGTTCATTGCTCAAAAAGCAAAGAAGGAGCCCGCATCCGTTGTGCAGATGTGGACTCCTTCTCAGGCCAAAGACCGTTTGGGCAGCAAAAAAGCACCTCGAAAAAGGTGCTGTTCACTGCCTGTATTCAGTTTTGGGTGCAAGTTTGAGCATATTCAGTCTAACACATAGGGATTTACGGCTCAAGGGCAGGAACGCGCCAATTTCAGTCCCGAATTGTGCCAATTACTTGCCCGCCTGTTTCTCGGAGGATTTCGGCTCCGGGAAGAACTGCTCCAGCACATCCAGACTGTCTTTGGAGGTATAGCCCCACAGCACAGAACTGAGGGCTTCAATGGCCTCCCGCCGCTTGCGATAGTAGGTGCGGAAGGAGATGTCTCGGATATGTGGGCGCAGGTTCTCGATGATTTCCTCCACATTCTTCAGCTGCTGAGGGGAGAGGAAGGAGTAGTACAGCAGCCAGTAATACGCCTCGCCGTTCTTATGGCGGGTGCGGAGCAATTCGACTGCCGAATCCAGGAGCTTCAGCATCTTGTGGCTGCGCTCAATGCACTTGGCATGGTGCTCAATGTCGCTCCCGTTCAGGTCTGCGCCGGCCAGGTAGACGGAATCCAGAAATTCCTCGATGGAAGTGCCGTATTCAATCTCGAACTTGGCCCGCACATGCTGGACGGAAATCTCCAAGCTCCAAACCACATCGCGGTATTTTTTCAGCAGTTTCCAGGTATCATGGTACAGAGGGTTCTCTGCGACATCTTTTTCAACAAATTTCTTCATGGTAAGACCTCCTTGTTCAATTCTCCGCCGAGGGAGAGAGTGTAAGTTCAAAAGTGGCGACCTGCTTGTTCCCACACAGAACAGCAAGGCCAAAACGCATCAGGTACTGTTCTCGCGTGCGGGGGAGTAAATCTTCCCGGCAGTCGCCCGATAAGGGATATAACTTGTAGCGAGAGAGCGGGCAGCCAAAGCACGAAATCCCTTGTGCCATCAGGATTTGCGCCATTTTCTGAAGGATAATTTCAATGTGCGATTTTGAAACGCTGGCGAGTTCATCTGAAACGATGACCTCATGCTCCAAAGTAGGGGCGTCGTGGCCTGCGCTGTCCTCCTTCGGGAGTTCCAGGCGAATGTTAAGCGTCATAGCGACCTCCTCTTTATCCACCATCACATCCGAGATCTCAAACATGGTGGACAGATATTTTTGCAGATAGATTACGCTGCCATGCCGGCCTGGGAAGGACATGAGGGAGAGATAGTCCAGCGCAGCCAGCTTTTTCAGGATGCGGCCGACTGTCGCCCGGGACAGCCCCCAGCGGGCAGCCAGCTCTGTGTAGGTAACAAGGGGATTGCCGGTGCCGTTGCGGAAATAGACCACTGGCCCCAGGTCTGATCCCTGCACCTGATTGTCGTTGTAGATGGCGGAGATCCACAGGTCCAGCACAATGTCCATCTCGGAGCAGCGGTCTGAACTGATAAGATCAGTGGCAACCGAAACCGGCAGGAAGAAAAAGCCGGTGTCCTTCTGGCAGGGGGCATTGTACTCCAGGACTGTATTATGCCGCGCCCAGTCGCAGATTTTATAACGGACTACATTCCCGTGGCCTAGGGGCTGGAAAGAAATGAGGTGCTGCTTCTGCAGCCGTTCCAGCACGGCCAGCGCCTGGCACTGGAACCGGGTACGGAACCATTGGGACAGCTCCTTGAGGGTGCAGACCCATTCGCCAGGGTAGACGGTATAGCTGATGCCATCGATGCGGCGATATGAGGTACGGAAGTTTGCGTAGCTGCAAAGTACCGTAAAATAAAAAAGGCCGGAGCCTCCGCTTACGCGAATGCTCCGGTCCTCCATCAGAAAGCGGACGAACTGCCGGTAGATCCGGCAGCGTGGGTAGTCCACCACCTGTTTAATTTGTAATTGATAGGTTGGCATGGCTTTCTCCTTTTTATATATAAGGTATGAAATTGGAAGGTCCAACGAAAAAATCGTTGACTTGAACATCTTGGGGGCTTATGTTATTATTGTATTGTAAAAAGAATCGGCTGGAGGCTTTGTCGATTGGGTTCAGCTGATTGCTCTGAATGGCTTTCGTTGTTCTAAGGCACACAGCATTTGGGATGTTCTCCATTGCTCTACAATGTATCAGTCGATTTTTTGGAAATATTTTACAAAAAATTTTTGTTTGGGACTTTTTGTAAAAATGCCCAAAAAAAGGACGGAAAATCGGCCCACAACTTTCTACAACTTTTTTACAACTTTTGCCCCGAACCAGACGGCACAGGAGGACACACTATGGAATCCAAAAAGTTAGAAAAACCTCGTGAAAACGGCACTTTTTCGACCGTACAAGGCGTGATGAAACCGGATGAAGAGGGTAGAAGGGTGTTCCCCACCATGAAGCCGTTGGACAAGTAAAGACGCAAGGCAGGCAGTCCGCGGGCTGCCTGCCTTTCATATATCGGAAAGGAGCTTTTTATGCTGGCATATGCGATCATTATGTTCCTGATCGCCGCGCTGCTGGCAGCGCTGGGCATCGCGGTGTATGGCGGAAGAACAGAGCTGATCCATCGGTACCATCAGACAAATGTGACGGATAAAGAGGCCTATGCAAGGGCGTTTGGCAAGGCGCTGCTGGCGGTGGCTGCGGCGCCGCTGCTCAGCGGCATCATCGGCCTGCTGGGCGATTCTGCCGGTATCGCGCTCTTGGCTGCGGCTGTGCTGGTCATCGGTACCGGTATCGGCATAGGCCGTATCGCGTCGGTACAGAAAAAGTATAACGGGGGTATGTTTTAAAGATCCCGCTTTTTCTCGCGCAGGCTCTTGTCAGAGCGTGTCGAAGCATAGTATAATGCTTCTAACCGCACCGTCAGAGCGTATCATAGAGCAGAAGGCGCGGAGACAAGGGGGCTATTGTCATGTATACCATTCAAGACCTGTTCGACCTGTCCCATACCCGTGCAGCGGCGTATCTGGCGGGCTTCACCTATCCATGGGAGGCGCTGGCCGGCATCGGTGACCTGATCCGGCAGCTGGGGCCCACACTGGAGCCGGACTTTGCGCAGCGTGCGCCGGAGGTGTGGGTACACAAGACCGCCGTGGTGGCGCCCACCGCCTATCTGGGCGCACCCTGCATCATCGGCGCAGGCACGGAGGTGCGCCACGGCGCGTTCATCCGGGGCAGCGCCCTGGTGGGCGACAACTGCGTGGTGGGCAACTCCGTGGAGCTGAAGAACGTCATCCTGTTCGACGGCGTGCAGACGCCTCACTACAACTACGTGGGCGACAGCATCCTGGGCTATAAGGCCCATATGGGCGCGGGCTCCATCACCTCCAACGTCAAGTCTGACAAGACGCTGGTGGTGGTTCGCTGCGGCGCAGAGCGTGCGGAGACGGGACGCAAGAAGGTGGGCGCCATGCTGGGCGACCACGTGGAGATCGGCTGCAACAGCGTGCTGAACCCCGGCACGGTGGTGGGCCGGAGCAGCCGTGTCTACCCGCTGTCCTCCGTGCGGGGGACGGTACCGGCGGACAGCATCTATAAGCGTGGCGGCGATATCGCCGCCCAGCGGGAGGAGTAAGGAGCGACTATGGGGAGATATTTCGGAACAGACGGCTTCCGTGGTGAGGCCAATGTGGACCTGACGGCGGACCACGCCTATCAGGTGGGACGTTTTCTGGGCTGGTATTACGGTGAGACCAAGCGCCGCAGCGGCGACACCACGCCGGTGCGGGTGGTCATCGGCAAGGACACCCGCCGCAGCAGCTACATGTTTGAGTACGCGCTGGCCTCGGGATTGGTGGCCTCCGGCGCGGATGCCTATCTGCTGCATGTGACCACCACGCCCTCCGTGTCCTTTGTGGCGCGGACGGACGGGTTCGACTGCGGCATCATGATCTCCGCCAGCCACAACCCCTACTACGACAACGGCATCAAGCTCATCAGCGGCAGCGGCGAGAAGATGGACGAGGGCACCATCGCCTTCATCGAGGACTATCTGGACGGCAAGCTGGAGGTGTTCGGCCAGCGCTGGCAGCAGATCCCTCTGGCCCGGCGGGACCACATCGGCCGCACGGTGGACTATGTGGCGGGCCGCAACCGCTACGTGGGCTACCTCATCTCTCTGGGGCTGTTCTCCTTTAAGGGCAAGCGCGTGGGATTGGACTGCGCCAACGGCAGCGCCTGGACCATTGCCAAGAGCGTCTTTGACGCACTGGGCGCCAAGACCTACGTCATGGGCGATGAGCCCGACGGCTTCAACATCAACAACGGCGTGGGCTCCACCCATATCGAAGCCCTGCGCCGCTTTGTGCTGGCCAACGAGCTGGATGTGGGCTTCGCCTATGACGGCGATGCCGACCGCTGCCTTGCCGTGGATGAGCAGGGCGGCATCATCACCGGCGACCATATCCTCTACGTCTGCGGGCGGCACCTGAAGCAGCAGGGCGAGCTGCCCCGCAACACGGTGGTGACCACCATCATGTCCAATTTCGGCCTGTACCGCGCCTTTGACCGCGAGGGGATTTCCTACGCCAAGACCGCCGTGGGCGATAAGTACGTCTACGAGTACATGGCCAGGAACGGCTGCGCTCTGGGCGGCGAGCAGTCGGGCCACATTATCTTCTCCAAGTACGCCTCCACCGGCGACGGCGTGCTCACCAGCCTGAAGCTGATGGAGGTGATGCTGGAGCAGAAGAAGCCCCTCAGCAAGCTGACCGAGGGCCTCACCATCTATCCCCAGGTGCTGGAGAACGTCCGTGTCCAGGACAAAAAGACGGCGCGGGAGGACCCCGATGTGCAGGCCGCGGTGGATGCCGTGGCGGCGGAGCTGGGGGACACCGGCCGCGTGCTGGTGCGGGAATCCGGCACAGAGCCGGTGCTGCGGGTCATGGTGGAAGCGCCGGAGGACGCTATCTGCCGCCAGTGCGTGGACCGCGTGGTGGACGTGATCCGGCGGAACGGCCACTGCGTGTAACCGGAAAACCATAAAAATCAGACAAAAATCAGGGAGCGCCCACCGGCGTTCCCTGATTTTATGTTGACAACGGGAAAACACACCTATATTATAAAGAATATTCGGGCACACCGCCTTACCGGCGGCGCGCCAAAATGGGGAGGGCGTATGGAGCGCATCACCAGTCGTAAAAATCCGCTGCTGGAGCATATGCGCCGGCTGGACAGCGCTGCCTTCCGGCGGCAGCAGGGGGAGTTCCTCTGCGACAGTCCCAAGCTGGTGGAGGAAGCCCTGCGCCACGGGGCGCGGGTGCTGGCCGTGGCCGTCAGCGACGGCGTAGAGCCGCCGGAGGGGCTGGATGCGTCGGTGCGGTGCGCGGCCGTGCCGCCGGATGTGATGGCCTCCATCTCGCCCATGCGCACGCCCCAGGGCATGCTGGCGGTGTGCCGCCTGCCGGACACCGCCTTGCCGGAGATGCTGCCGGGCAGCCGCTACGTGGTGCTGGACGGCGTACAGGACCCGGGCAACGTGGGCACGGTGCTGCGGACGGCGGACGCCTTCGGCTGCGACGGCGTGCTGCTGCTCACCGGCTGCGCCGATCCGTACAGCGTCAAGACGCTGCGCTCGTCCATGGGCGCGGTATTCCGCGTGCCGGTGTGGTGTACCGACGCCGCGGCCATGCGGCAGCGGTTCACCGCGGCGGGGCTGCCGCTGTACGGCGCGGCCCTGCGGGACGATACCGAGGACGTGCGGGCGCTGGACCTGCGCCGCTGCGCCATCGCCATCGGCAGCGAGGGCAGGGGATTGACGGAGCAGGTGCTGGCCATGTGCGACAAAACGGTACGTATCCCCATGCAGGCGCACTGCGAGTCACTGAACGCGGCCATGGCGGCGGCGGTGCTGCTGTGGGAGGCCTATCGCTGAAAAAGGGAGATGAGGGGGATGGCGGCGCTGAAATACTGGCTGTGGCTGACCACGGCGCCGGCGCTGAGCAATCGGGCGAAGCTGCTGCTGTTGGAGCATTTTTCCTCGCCCGAGGACGTATACTATGCCCAGCCGGACCAGCTGTGTCTGGTGGAGGGCATTACCAGACAGCAGGCGGAGAGCCTGTCGGACAAATCGCTGGCCCGCGCCGAAAAGGTGCTGGCCGACTGCGCCCGGGACGGGCAATTCATCGTCACCATGGACGACGCGGCCTATCCCGCCCGTCTGCGGGACATGTACGACCCGCCGGTGCTGCTGTACGGCAAGGGCTCCATGCCGCTTTTCGATGAGGAGGCCGCCGTGGCGGTGGTGGGCACGCGGAAGTGCTCGCCCTACGGCACCCGTGCCGCCTCCCAGCTGGGCTATGAGCTGGCACGGCAGGGTGGTCTGGTGATCTCGGGCCTTGCCAAAGGCATCGACGGCGCGGCCCATCAGGGCGCGCTGCGGGCCGGCGGGTTCACTGCGGCGGTATTGGGCGGCGGAGTGGACGTGATCTATCCGCCGGAGAACCGCCGTCTCTACGAGGATATCGCCGCCACCGGCGTACTGTTGTCGGAGTACCCGCCGGGCACGGAGCCGCGCGGCGGCCACTTTCCCGTGCGCAACCGCATCATCAGCGGCCTGAGTCTGGCGGTGGTCGTGGTGGAAGCGCCGGAGAAAAGCGGCGCGCTTATCACTGCCAATACCGCGCTGGAGCAGGGCAGGGACGTGTTTGCCGTCCCGGGCCCCATCAATGCCGCCTCCAGCCGCGGCTGCAACCAGCTGATCCGCGACGGCGCGGGGCTGGTCATGGAGGCGTGGGACGTGCTGGGCACGTACCAGCAGCGCTTTCCCCAGAAGCTGCGCCCCATCCGTGCGGTGCTGCCGGAGACGCCCGGAAGCGCGGAGGCGGAGCCTACGTCCGCATCGGCGCAGCCGGTGCGGCAGCCGGAAAAGGCGCCGGCGCTGCCCATATTGAACATGGCCAGGGAGGGCGCGGCGCTGACTGACGACCAGCAGCGCATCCTGCGCATGCTGCCTACGGACCGCCCGCTGCTGGCGGACGAGGCCGCCGTGGCGGAATTGGACGCCCTGCGCCGACGGGTCATCGCCCCCTTGGAGACTTTGCGCAAGACCCAGGTGCGGCGGGTGCTGTCGGCCCTGACCATGCTGGAGATCGACGGATATGTCTGCCGTCAGGGAGCAGGGAGCTTCCTGCGGACAGTGGAACTCAAGGAGGAGTAAATCAAGTTATGGCAAAAGCAAAGAATCTGGTGATCGTGGAGTCCCCCGCCAAAGCCAAGACCATCGGCAAGTATCTGGGCCCCGATTATCAGGTGAAGGCCAGTATGGGCCACCTGCGGGACCTGCCCAAGAGCACGCTGGGCGTGGACGTGGACGGGGATTTCACCCCCAATTACCGGCCCATCAAGGGCAAAGAGGATATCATCAAGGAGCTCAAGACGGCGGCAAAGGGGAGCCAGACCGTCTACCTCGCCACCGACCCGGACCGCGAGGGCGAGGCCATCAGCTGGCATCTGAAGCATCTTCTGGACCTGCCGGACGAGAAGGCGCGGCGGGTCACGTTCAATGAGATCACCAAAAAGGTGGTGACGGACAGCATCCAGCACCCCCGCAACATCGATCAGGATCTGGTGGACGCCCAGCAGGCCCGCCGCGTGCTGGACCGCATCGTAGGCTACCAGCTGTCGCCGCTGCTGTGGAAGAAGATCCGCCGCGGCCTGTCGGCAGGCCGTGTCCAGTCCGTGGCCATGCGTCTGGTGGCCCAGCGGGAAAAGGAGATCGCGGATTTCGTACCTCAGGAGTATTGGACGCTGGACGCCAGCCTGAAAAACCACGCCGGCGCCCTGTTCACCGCCCACTACTACGGCAAGGACGGCAAGAAATACGAGCCCGCCAGTCAGGCCGATACCCAGACGGTGATGGACGAGCTGAAGAGCCTGCCCTTTGCGGTGAAGTCCGTAAAGCGGGCGGACAAGCAGCGCTCTCCCGCGCCGCCGTTCACCACCTCTACTTTACAGCAGGAGGCGTCACGCAAGCTGAACATGACCCCCCGCCGCACCATGGCCATCGCCCAGCAGCTGTACGAGGGCGTGGACATCACCGGCGAGGGCACCGTGGGCCTCATCACCTACATGCGTACCGACTCCCTCCGCATCTCTGCGGAGGCCCAGACCCAGGCCAGGGATGTCATCTGCTCCCGCTACGGCCAGAGCTATTGCCCCGCATCCCCCCGTGTCTATAAGACCAAGGCCGGAGCGCAGGACGCCCACGAGGCCATCCGCCCCTCCGATCCGTCCCTGACGCCGGAGCAGGTAAAGGGCGACCTCACCGGCGAGCAGTACCGGCTGTACCGCCTGATCTGGAGCCGCTTCCTGTCCAGCCAGATGGCCAATGCCGTCTACGACAGCATCAGCGTGGAGATCGGCGCGGGCGCCCACAGCTTCCGCTGCTCCGCCAGCAACCTGAAGTTCGCCGGCTACACCGCCGTGTACGAGGAGAGCCGCGACGATGAGAAGGAGGAGAAGGAGTCCCCGCTGCCGGAGCTGGCCGAGGGCGAGACCGTGACGCTGGAGAGCTTCGCACCGTCCCAGCATTTCACCCAGCCTCCCGCGCGGTACACCGACGCCACGCTCATCCGTACCATGGAGGAAAACGGCATCGGCCGTCCCTCCACCTACGCCCCCACCGTGTCCACCATTCTGGACCGTGAGTACGTCATCAAGGAGGGCAAATACCTGCGCATCACCCCGCTGGGTCAGGTGGTCAACGACCTGATGTGCCAGCGCTTCCCCGATATCGTGGATGTGAAGTTCACCGCCCGCATGGAGAAAAAGCTGGATGATGTGGAGTCCGGCGATGTCCGGTGGAAGGACCTGATCCGCCAGTTCTACGTACCGTTCCACGAGAATCTGGAAAAGGTGGAAAAGGACATGGAGGGCGTGTACCTGAAGGTGCCCGACGAGGTGACGGAGGAGAAGTGCGACCTGTGCGGCCGCAACATGGTCATCAAGTCCGGGCGTTTTGGCCGGTTTCTGGCCTGCCCCGGCTATCCGGAGTGCAAGTTCACCAAGCCGCTGGTGGTGGAGATGCCCGGCCGCTGCCCCAAGTGCGGCGGACGCATCCTGAAAAAGACCAGCCGCA
>OJMK01000176.1_pt1 | contig 73741 bp, 51 predicted proteins | sample 1597201 | NCBI WGS metagenome assembly OJMK01 (sample SAMEA2452125, study PRJEB22498) | human gut metagenome | reverse complement strand
GACTCGCTAAATTATATGCATAAAATGAAAATCCCTCAGATTCTTACGTTGATCCGGTATTGGACGTTGATCCGCAAAACCAATGAGTTACGAGGAGTAGAAAAGAAAAGCGGAGAGAGTTTTTCAACTTTCTCCGCCTCAGTACCCTTGACCGTTCTGTTCTCGAACCAATTCCTACATGATTTGGACCTTATTTGGGAATTAAAGGATTATATTCCAAACCCTAATAAACCCTTTTTGCAACAGACAAAGAATACAATATAAATATTCTTTATATCCCAACAAAAGGACACCTTTCGTAATATAAACGTTAGATAAAAAAGACTGTTTTATCCCTTTATATATAATAGGTTAGCTGTGTAACTTCACACTCAAACAATAGGCTATATAGGCATATCATATAGCCTAACCGTTCTTTTTGTCTCTTTACGCAAAAAAAAGAACAAAAAGAGGCTACTATACTTTACTTTCTTACTACATCTACTATTTATTCTAAAAGAAGATAAGTATGAAAAGTAAACGTCAGTATCGAGAGCTAAGCAATGAAACTAAATTAAAGATTAGTCAAAGTCTAAAATACCACAATAAAAGCGAGGCTCACAAACAGGCAATCGCAAAGGCTATGAAATTATACTGGGAAACAATACCACATAAGCCTAAAGATGAAAAGGAAGTAGAAGATAAATAATCATCTCTCTTCCTAATTATCAAAAGGGGAAACTGTAGTCTGTAGAGTACATTTCCAAAAATAAAAAAGTAAATTTTGAATTTAAAATGAATCATCATCATGAGAAAGAAAGAATAATAACTTTTGATAGAATTAAGATTAAATCTAACTATAAATATCTTCTCAATACCAAAGTGAGATTCAATGAAAGATTTCACTCACGTAGTGGAGAAAAAACAGGTCTATTTTATAGCTCTAAAGATGATATAAATGTACCTTATAATCTTTATATAGCTGTCAGTTATCCTAAACAAACTCTAACTCTTGAATTTTCAAGCAAAATTCTAAAAGAGAACTATCCAAAGTTGATTTCAAAAGATACTATCAAAGAGTGTCTTATCAACATTAACCAATTAGATATTTGTGAGATTGATGTAGATAGTGTCTTGACAGAAGGAGCTATAACATCAGTAGACGCCACTTATGACACTAATTTTATCTTAGATGATGAACCATTAAATGCACTCAATTCACAAGTAAGCAACTACAGGCGTTTTAAATGGACGCATTACGATAAAGAAGGTATCACTTTTACTAAAGACGTAAAATCTAAAGATTGCACAGAAACAATTACCCTATATAATAAGGAGAAAGAGATATGTACTAGTCACAATAAAGACTTCTTAAACAGTTTATCACGACCACAATCAATAATAGACTATTTTAAAGGGAAAACCCGATTTGAAATTACATTAGACACACCTCAAAAGATAATGAAGTATTTGAATGTGGCTGATACCAAAATATTCACTGTCCTAAACTCCAATACAAACCCCATTCTTACTCAATTTGACAAGGTTTTCGGTAATTCTCCAGCCAATATGCCAAACACAACTTTTGACGATTACGAAAATTGGGCAATGAAAATCATTCTCGAAAAATACAACGGTGATTTAAAACGACTGGAGCAAGATGTTAGGAGTAAATTCAGTTCACGCAGTGGAGCAACAAAACGAATGAAAAAGTTTGAGACTGTTTATCGTACAATAGTATCAGCCTCAACCTGTGAAAATCCTATTGAAAAGATACGTAATTTGTTACTTTGATGAGGCTTGTGTATCAAAACAAAAAGTGTATCAATATAATCTATCAAAAGACCTATTGATACACTTTTTCTTGTATCATTCTAATCTAAAAGATTAATATTTCTTCGATATAGGAAAGCCGTAATCATAATCTTTAGCTTTCATAGCTCGATAGTCTGTATAAATGTAATCATCTCGCCAATATAATGATGAACCATTATTTATATCAATAGCAATATAGGTTCCACCATCAAATCTTTTCTTACTCCAACTTCCTTTTCCTTCTCTTCCAGACAATTCTTTGGCAAGTTCACTATTACCTGCCAAACGCTCGGTAATACTAACTGTCTTATCACTAAATAGTATTAATGTATATTCCGTACCAATTACATCATGATAGACATAGAATATACCAGTAGAAGGAGTATTCGACTTGCTATCGAATACATTATTAAGAAAAAGGACCATGGTAGGTATTATAATACACGCTGCTATCCCATATAATATTAATGCGGTTTTAGATACTTCTTGAGAACTATTCGAAGAAGAATCGTCAGTATGCTCTGCCCAATATTTCATAATATTTTCTGCAAGCCTGTCTTTTTGTGAAGAATTAAACTGTTCATCAGTCTCTTCTAAAATGACTTCATTGTCAGCAAGAAATAACTCTTGTAACTTATCTTGAACACTATCCAAACTTACATTACCACTATTAGGCATAAAATCATTATAAGAAATTCGAATCATTTTATTACATATTTTCAATTAATAATACTTGCTTTTGTAGTCCAAGATACTGTAGTATAGACAAATAAAAAGCGTGGACTAAACTTTGTCTACGCTTTCAGAGGTATCGCCAAACACCATGCAACCATAAACAAGTAAAAGCCCACGCCATAAGCGTGAGCATCAACTTTTACTCTTGGTTGCTTCATAAAATTGGCGATTTTCTGAAAAGCAAGAATACAAGCTAACGCTTTTTTATTTTATATGTCTTTTATCTGTTTTATGCCATAGGCTTATCTTTTATGATTACCATTGCAAAGATATACAATTCCTATCAAACGATGATACTTAGCTAACAGATTTTTGTACTGTTACCAAAATCCCTTTTCGGATAATACATTTACTGTTTTGATACGGTTTATCACTTGTTACTCGGTAATTTCGTAATGTCCCCAATGCGATACCCAAGTCTTTAGGACTGAATTTCGTATAAATTGCAGAGAGTGAGCCAAAATAGTAATGTTGTCCGTTGTATTCAACGTGAACAACTGTTCTTTCTTGTTTATTATCCATATTGTGTATATTTTACTCCACAAAGGAATGATAAATGTTTAATATTTACCATATTTCTAGCCTTATTTAACGCTATAAATGATTTATATTAAATATACATCACTATCTTTGCACCATAAACAAGTAACACCATGAAAAAAGTAGTTATCTTCGCAAGAGTTTCCAGTACTAATGGCACACAAGACTATGAACGCCAAATTAATGATTTGCAAGCATTAGCCTCAGCAAACAACTGGACGGTTGAGGCTGTATTTGCAGAAAAAGTATCTGGAGCGAAAAAGAACACAGAACGTACAGAGCTGATGAATATGATTGACTACATCAACTCCCACAATATAGCCAAAGTAATAGTAACCGAACTATCCAGACTTGGACGTGATACCCTACAAGTATTACAAGCCATAGAAATATTAAATCAGAATAAAGTATCAGTATTCATCCAAAACTATAATATTGAAACGCTTACTCCAGAGGGAGAAATCAACCCTATGAGCCAGTTTCTTATCACTATACTTGCCGAAGTAGCACGAATGGAACGCAAAACTATTAGAGAACGTGTTGCAAGTGGTTACCAGAACTTCCGTAACAATGGCGGTAAGGTAGGACGAAGAATCGGATATACGAAAAGTGATGAGGCTATGAGGGAAGAGTATGCAGAGGAATTAAGACTACTGAAAAGAGGGTATTCACTCCGAAATACCTCAAAACTGACGGGAACAAGTATCAACACCTTGCGAAAATTAACCAAATTAACATAATTTACGCATCAAAAGTGGTAATTGTATTTATAGGTCGTATATTTGCAATGTTGGTACATCAATTCACTTAAAAAAATATCTTTTACTTCAAATAATGATATATGGGGCAAGAAGCACATTCATGCCTAGGCACTTCCTTGTCTTGTGGATTGATTGAATGTGTAAGAATAAGTTGCATCATACATTGCAACACAATAATACCAGTTTCTAATGATACCATTGGAACAATGCGCAGCGATACTCAATAAAGGTAAAGAAAAATACGATAATGAGAAAGTAAAAATAGTGAGACAATATCTATACCTATTAGCAGAATTGCAGATAGAGAATGAAAAAATAGCATTAACTAAAAAACAAGAATTATGAATGCAAATGTGATAATATATTGTAGAGTAAGTTCGGATGAACAAACATTAGGAGCCAGCTTAGACGTACAAGAAGAACGCTTACGGAAGTATTGTAACCAAATGGGATATAACATCATTGACAATATCTCATACAGAGAGGACGAAAGTGCTAAAACATTTGAGAAGCGTCCTGTCATACAAGGAATAATGAATTATATACGTAAAAACAAAGGTAGAGTAAACAAATTACTATTCTTACGGTGGGATAGATATTCACGAGACATTATCAGTGCCAGTGAGAACTTAAAAGAATTACTCAAATTGGGAGTTGAACCAAATGCAATCGAAGCACCTTTAGACTTCAATTCTGACACTTGGCCCCTATTATTGGGAGTACACATAGGTTCGGCACAATGCGACAACATCAAGAGGTCAAAAGCCACAATGGACGGCATTCATGGAACATTAGCAAAAGGGAAATGCGCTAATAAAGCACCAAGAGGATATAAGAATGTACGTATTAGTAAACATGAAACCCATGTAGAAATAGATACCAATACAGCACCATTTATACAAGCCATGTTTAAAGAAGTGGCTAAAGGCATTGAAACACCTTGTTATATCCGCAGGAAGTTTGCAAGAAAAGGATATAATATACCCGAAAGTTCATTTCTTGAAATGCTACGCAACAAATTTTATATTGGTAAAATTCGTGTGCCAGCATACAAAGGAGAACCCGAATATTATGTAAACGGTGAACATGAAGCAATTATAGATAAAGAAACATTCTATAAAGTTCAAGAAATATTAGACGGCAAAAGAAAGAAAACACCTAAACTATCCAAAGCCATAAATCCTGACTTATTTTTGCGGAAGTTTTTAATCTGTCCCGTATGTGGTTGTGCCCTAACTGGTGCGACAAGTTCGGGCAATGGCGGCAAATACACCTACTACTTTTGTTGTAACAATCAAAAACATATAAGAATGAGAGCAGAGAACGTAAACGAAGAGTTCGCTCGATACACAGCCCAATTAAAGCCCAATAAAACGGTATTGGACTTGTATAACGAAATTCTAAAGGATTTGCAAAACGAACGCAAAGGAGAAAGCAAAAAAGAAGCAGCAGCACTGCAAAATGAACTTTCTACCGTCCAAAAACGCATCAACAGCATTGAAGATAAATATCTGGACGGAGATTTAACCAAAGAACAATATAACAGAATGTTGGAGAGATACACAAAAGAAGCCTCAGCCATGCAACAACAGATTGAAATGCGTGAGAACCCTAACCGTAGTAATATCGAACCAAAACTAAACTACTCTATCAATCTGATAAACAATATAGATAGCTATATAAGAAATGCGTCTGTAGGGGTGAAAATTAAGCTGATAAGTTCGATGTTTCCCGAAAAAATCGAATTTGACGGAAAAACATATCGAACCAATTCTTATAACAAAGTTCTTGATTTAATCTATCAGCAAACCAACGAGTTACGAGGGGTAGAAAAGAAAAACGGAGAGAGTTTTTCAACTTTCTCCGCTTCAGTACCCAGACCCGGGGTCGAACCGGGATGGAAGTGAATCCACTGGTGTTTGAGACCAGCGCGTCTACCGATTCCGCCATCTGGGCGCGTGCTTGATTTCTCAATTGCGGTGCAAAGATACGACATTATTTTGAATTCACAATAGTTTGGCAAAAAAAAGGAGAAAAAAATAATAAAACATATCTTAAACACTTCTCTATTCAGAGAATAAACCGTACATTAGCAAAAACATTTAAAATAGAGTCACTATCATGACAAACATGAATAATTATTGCGTGATTATGGGTGGGGGTATCGGAAGCCGTTTTTGGCCGTTTAGCCGTAAAACACTCCCCAAACAGTTTTTAGATTTCTTCGGGACCGGGCGTTCACTTTTACAACAAACTTTTGACCGCTTCCAAAAAGTTATTCCAACAGAAAATATTTTCATTGTCACCAATGCAATGTATGCGGACTTAGTGAAAGAACAATTACCTGAAGCAAACGAAGATCAGATTCTGCTGGAACCGGCAAGACGGAACACCGCTCCTTGTATAGCATGGGCTTCCTACCACATTCGCGCATTAAATCCAAACGCTAATGTCGTAGTCGCTCCTTCCGATCATTTAATTCTGAAAGAAGACGAATTTCTCGCTGCCATTGAAAAAGGGCTGGACTTCGTATCGCGTTCCGAAAAACTATTGACACTGGGTATCAAGCCGAATCGTCCAGAGACAGGGTATGGATATATACAAATAGACGAACCTGCCGGAGAAAATTTCTACAGAGTGAAAACATTCACAGAAAAGCCGGAGCTGGAATTAGCCCAGGTATTTGTAGAAAGTGGAGAGTTTTATTGGAATTCCGGTCTATTTATGTGGAACGTAAATACAATCATCAAATCCTGCGAATATCTGCTACCTGAACTGGCTTCAAAATTAGCGCCGGGAAAAGACATCTATGCCACCGAGAAGGAAAAAGCATTTATCGAAGAAAACTTCCCCGCATGCCCCAATGTATCTATCGACTTCGGCATTATGGAAAAAGCAGACAATGTATATGTATCTCTAGGAGACTTCGGCTGGTCGGATCTCGGAACGTGGGGATCACTCTACGATTTATCGGAAAGAGATCAGGATGGCAATGTCACTCTGAAATGCCATTCGCTTATCTATAACAGCAAAGATAATATGGTAGTACTTCCGAAAGGAAAACTTGCCGTAATCGACGGTTTGGAAGGATACCTGATTGCTGAGTCGAATAACGTGCTGTTAATCTGTCGTAAGGATGAAGAACATGCCATTCGTAAATATGTAAATGATGCCCAAATGCAACTCGGTGACGACTTTATTTAGAATTACACGATAGCAGAAATTTGATTAGAACAGAATAAAGGTAACAATATAAATAGCAAACGGTGAACTCCCTGTAACCTAAATACAGTTTGTTCACCGTTCACTGTTTTTTATAATGAAAAACTTTTGTGTGTCTAAACTATAAAGACTTAAATTATAAGATCTCTAAATTATCTCAATTCCCTGTTCCTTACAAAGTTTCAGACCGAGATCTTTCAATCTGAACTTCTGAATCTTTCCGCTACCTGTCATCGGAAACTCGTCCACAAAGAAAATATATTTCGGTATTTTGTAACGGGAAATCTTGTTTCTGCAAAAGTCACGTACATCCTCCGCCTGTATCGTGACACCTTCCTGTAAAATGATGAACGCTCCAACAGCCTCACCATACTTCTTAGAAGGAATACCTGCAACCTGTACATCCTTCACTCCATCAAGTTTATAAAGGAATTCTTCTATCTCACGCGGATAAATATTTTCGCCACCGCGAATAATCATATCCTTGATACGTCCGGTGATGCGGTAATTGCCGTTTTCGTCCTTAATACCCAAATCGCCGGAGTGTAAGAAGTTATTTCTATCAAGCACTTCCGCCGTAGCTTCCGGGTTCTTATAATACCCCTTCATGGTGTTATATCCACGGTTGCACATTTCTCCCTGTACACCCACCGGACATTCCTCACCTGTTTCCGGATCAATGACTTTCACTTCCGTAAATTCGAAATCGCGCCCAACCGTGTTACAACGCACATCAAATGAATCGTCAATACGGGTGGCAGTCATGCCGGGAGCCGTTTCCGTCAGACCATATACACTGGTCACCTTCATATACATCTTCTCCTCAACCTGTTTCATCAATTCAACAGGACACAGAGAGCCTGCCATAATACCTGTACGAAGACAAGACATATCAAACAAGTCGAACATCGGATGATGCAACTCGGCAATAAACATAGTAGGCACTCCATAAAGCGCCGTACAACGCTCTTTATGAATGGAAGCCAGCACAACCAACGGATCAAAACGCTCTACCATTACCTGCGTGCAACCATGAGTCAGGCAGTTCATGGTGGCCAATACAACCCCGAAACAATGGAACAACGGAACACAGCAACAAAGTTTATCATCTGCCGTAAACTTCATGTGCTCACCGGTCAGGAAACCATTGTTAGCTATATTATAATGTGTAAGCATTACCCCTTTCGGAAAACCGGTAGTTCCTGATGTATATTGCATATTTACCACATCGTGACAGTCAACTTTACTTTTAAGTTCATTTAGGCAACTATCCTCGATATTATTTCCCAGCAACAGGATTTCCGCCGTGTTATACATTCCGCGATGTTTCTCCTGTCCGACATATACTACATTTTTCATATATGGGAAACGTTCGCTTTTCAAATACCCGCGTTCGCAAGTTTTCAATTCGGGAAGCATAGTATACGTCATTTGCACAAAATCACTATCTTTCTCGCCATTTACGATACAAAGTGTGTGCATATCCGAGTTCCGGCAAAGATATTCCAACTCTGACTGTTTATAGTTCGTGTTCACAGTGACATATACGGCACCAATCTTAGCACAAGCATAAAGCAATGTAAGCCAATCGGGAACATTAGCAGCCCAGATACCTACGTGGGTGCCTCGTTCCACGCCAATGGCGATAAGTCCTTTCGCCATATCATCTACGCGACGATTCAATTGGCTCCAGGTAAATCGAAGATTGCGGTCGGAATATACGATATATTCCTTATCAGGAGTCTCTTCAGCCCAGTGTTCCAGCCACTGTCCCAAAGTACGGTCAAATAATTGCATACGATATACTTAAATCTTGGTTCTTACATAACATCAAATCGGTGTATAAACTACTGCCAGAATCTTTGCAGCCTGTCCCTCGTAAGCATGTACATGGTGAGGAACGATAGAGTCATAATAAATACTATCGCCTTCTTCCAGAAGGTATGTATTCTTTCCATAACTGATTTCCATGATACCCTCCATAACCATGATAAACTCCTCTCCCTCATGAGAAGAAAGAACAAAGTCGGTATCTTCAGTTGGCATTACATCAATGATGAATGGCTCCATGTGACGGTCGGCTTTCGATTTGGACAAAGAATGGTATTCCATGTGTTTGCGTGAGTGAATCGCATTATTGGAGAAGCTGATAGCGTCTTTTGCCTCTTTTTTACGGCATACCACCGGCCCCACTTCGTCCTGATCGTCCAAGAAAGTCCCCAGCCGTACACCCAATACACGAGCAATCTTAATCAACGGAGCAAGAGAAGGGATATCGATATTATTTTCGATACGCTCAATCTGTTCCATAGCCAAACCAGAACGCTGCGCCAATTCTTCTATGGTTATTGATTTATCTTCGCGGAGTGACTTAATTTTCTCTCCTACAATTTTACTTGTATCCATATTGTAAGCATTTTAGTTGTCAAAGGTGATAAATTATAATAATTAAGTTGCAAAAATAACAAAATCTTTAGATGAGCACAATTATAACCAAAGAAAATATGACTATCCGATAGAAAAAGGGAGAAACTAAAAAGCCGTTCCTCATAATGAGAAACGGCTTCTTCAATTTTTTCGCGGCAAGTAGATTACTTACGCAAACCGAGTTCTTTAACAATAGCACGATATCTTGTGATATCTTTAGCTTTCAAGTAATCGAGCAAACGACGACGTTTAGCTACCAACATTGTTAAGGCTCTCTCTGTACTATAATCTTTTCTGTTGAGCTTCATGTGCTCAGTCAGACGAGAAATACGGTAGGAAAACAAAGCTATCTGCGCCTCAGTTGAGCCAGTATCAGTGTTAGACTTCCCGTACTTTCCGAAGATTTCTTGCTTTTTAGCAGCGTCTAAATACATAATTTTTAGAATTTTGATATAGTAAATATTCTTTTGAGCGTGCAAAGATAGGCATTATCTTTATATCCCACAACGTTTTACAAGAAAAAAATGCGAGTATAGCATATATTTCTAATCCTATTTTCGTACCTTTGCAGCCAAATAATAGGTATTATATGCAAAATATTCGAAACATTGCAATCATTGCCCATGTTGACCATGGGAAAACAACGCTGGTTGACAAAATGCTGTTGGCCGGAAATTTGTTCCGCAACAATCAAAATAGTGGTGAACTTATCTTGGATAACAACGACTTGGAGCGCGAACGTGGTATAACGATTCTTTCCAAGAACGTTTCCATTAACTACAACGGTACTAAAATTAATATTATTGATACTCCGGGACACAGTGACTTCGGTGGTGAAGTTGAACGCGTATTGAATATGGCCGATGGTTGTATTCTGCTGGTCGACGCATTTGAAGGTCCGATGCCCCAGACTCGTTTCGTGCTGCAAAAAGCATTGGAAATTGGTTTGAAACCGATTGTAGTAGTCAATAAGGTAGATAAGCCGAACTGCCGTCCGGAAGAAGTATACGAAATGGTTTTCGACTTGATGTTCAGCCTCAACGCTACGGAAGATCAGTTGGATTTCCCCGTTATCTATGGTTCTGCCAAGAACAACTGGATGAGCACCGATTGGCAGAAGCCGACTGAAACGATCACTCCGCTACTGGATTGTATCATCGAGAACATTCCGGCTCCGACACAGTTAGAAGGTACTCCGCAGATGTTGATTACTTCTCTGGATTATTCTTCTTATACCGGACGTATCGCCGTAGGTCGTGTGCATCGCGGTACATTAAAAGAAGGTATGAACGTAACGCTTGTAAAGCGCAACGGTGATATGCTTAAAAGTAAAATTAAAGAACTTCATGTATTCGAAGGTCTAGGCCGTGTAAAAACAAGTGAAGTTTCTTCTGGAGATATTTGTGCATTGGTAGGTATCGACGGATTTGAAATCGGAGATACTGTTTGTGACTTCGAAAATCCGGAGGCATTGCCACCTATTGCAATCGACGAGCCGACAATGAGTATGTTATTTGCCATCAACGACTCTCCGTTCTTCGGAAAAGACGGCAAGTTTGTAACTTCACGCCACATCCATGACCGTTTGATGAGGGAACTCGACAAGAATCTGGCTCTTCGCGTAAAGAAGAGTGAAGAGGATGGTAAATGGATTGTTTCCGGCCGTGGTGTACTTCACCTTTCCGTACTGATTGAAACAATGCGCCGCGAAGGATACGAATTGCAGGTAGGTCAGCCACAGGTTATCTACAGAGAAATAGACGGTGTAAAATGCGAACCGATTGAAGAACTGACAATCAACGTACCGGAAGAATATTCCAGTAAGATTATTGATATGGTAACCCGCCGTAAAGGTGAAATGGTCAAAATGGAAAATACGGGCGAACGTATCAATCTCGAATTTGATATGCCTTCACGTGGGATCATCGGTCTTCGTACCAATGTGCTGACCGCCTCTGCCGGTGAAGCTATTATGGCACACCGTTTTAAAGAATACCAGCCATACAAAGGAGAAATCGAACGTCGTACCAATGGTTCTATGATTGCCATGGAAAGCGGAACCGCTTTTGCTTATGCTATCGACAAATTGCAGGATCGCGGTAAATTCTTTATCTTCCCGCAAGATGAAGTCTATGCAGGACAGGTGGTAGGTGAGCACTCTCACGACAACGACTTGGTTATCAACGTTACCAAATCAAAGAAGTTGACCAATATGCGTGCTTCCGGTTCGGACGATAAAGTTCGTCTGATTCCTCCCGTTCAGTTCTCACTCGAAGAAGCATTGGAGTACATCAAGGAAGACGAATATGTAGAAGTAACCCCGAAAGCAATGCGTATGCGTAAAGTCATTTTGGACGAAATAGAGCGCAAACGTGCGAACAAGATCTAAAACAATTCACTTCAGATAAAACAAGAAAGCCCGTTGGAGAAGAATCTTTAGCGGGCTTTTCTTATTTTTTCAGCTCAACCATATTCAGTAACTTCCGCACAACCCAATAGCCGACTCTAGCTTCTGAAATACCTTTCTGCAACCGATGTGGACATACAAAATTATCATCTTTGATTTCCGCTTCCATATAATAGAAACAACAGAAAGGATCTAGTTCAAATGCCTTTGCATATTCCAGAATATGGGTCGAAATAAGAAAATGACAATTGGAATACTCCTTCAATAATTCATTTACCGCAACGGAAGCCTCAAATGCATCTTTAGCATTAGTCCCCCGAAACATCTCATCCAGAATGACCAGACATTTCTTTCCGGTTCCCGCCTTTTGTAGAACTTCCTTAATACGAAGCACTTCCGCCATAAAATGACTTCGCCCGTCCCGCAAAGAATCAGGCAAGTTGATAGATGTATATATCCCCTCATAAACAGGACAAATCATTGACTTAACCGGAACGGGCAGACCGCAATGAGCTAACCAGACAGCCAGCGCCAAAGCCTTCAAAGTTGTCGATTTTCCCGCCATGTTGGAACCTGTAAAAAGACATATATTCCCACAGGACATTTCCCAATTATTCTTTTGCGCATTTTCCACAAAAGGATGTACAATACCTTCAACAGAGAACTCCATTGTCTGCACCATGGTCGGAGTGAAACAGAAATTCTTTGCCTTCGCTACCCGATGCGCCGTCCTGCAAACATCAAACATGTAGACAACAGACAACAACTCCCTTATGGACAATAACCGTGTACAACGAAATAAATAATCATATTTATCTATGGCATAATTCGACAAGCGTGCCTTTTCATCTAAAGTTTGTTGCAGAACTTCCTCTAATTCACTTCCATGCAAAAGTTCCTGTACCTTATCAGCTGTTTCTTTTAAAAGTTGTGGCATATTCCCCCCTGCTGCAATAGTCCATTTCTCCAAACGGTGCAACATGAGAAAAACCAATTTCACTCCTCGGGAAACCACATACCGGTTCGGGTCATATCGTACAAGACGATCAATAATCGTCGCACATGAAAGTAATATATTTGCTCCCCTTATCTGTTCGCGATATTCCAGATAATATTCAATAAAGTCCAGTTCTTCCTCATTTAAAGGAAGTTCTGGCAAGAAATCCCAGGCGATAGCTTCCTGACGTTTACAAATCTCTTCCCAATCACTCAACGGATGCATAATCCAATCCAGCATCAGCGACTTTCCTTTCTTCGTTTCTGCTTTTAAAAACAAAGAACAAAGCGCCTGCTCACCATACACATTCCCTGTAACGTTCAAATCCGCATAAGTCTGTTTATCAGCGTCCAAATATACCATAGTGTGATTTTTATCCAACTTCACAAAAATAGACAAAGAAAGAATAGACTAGTAATAAAGAACTTTTTAATAAGCTTTTTTAATACAACAACACTCCCACTACACCAGCAAGACAGATCAGCAGAATAGGATGTAGCTCCCATTTCCATGTAATCAGAAAAGCACCGACAAAAATCCCAATACTTTTATAATCAATAAAGTTATCTTTGTTCATCATCAGTAAGGCTGCCGAAGCAATCAATGCCACAGACATAGGAAGCAGCCCCGACATCGCCGCCTTGATATACTTATTATCTTTGCATTTGGCAAAGAAATAAGAAATGAGCAATACTAAAATAAAAGAAGGCAAACAAACTGCCACAGTAGCAAGCACCGCTCCCCATACACTTTGTGTAACTGCATATCCCACGTAAGTAGCACTATTAATTCCAATCGGACCCGGTGTCATTTGCGAAATCGCCACTACATCCGTAAATTGCTGGGGAGTCAGCCAATGATGAATATCCACAATTTCGTGTTGAATAAGGGAAAGCATAGCATAGCCACCTCCGAAGCCAAACGTACCTATCTTCAGATACACCCAAAGTAATTGTAAATATATCATGCCTTTATATCTTTAATCTTATCTTTCAACCATAAAGTATAAACCAGTCCGCCCGCAATTCCCGCCAATACTACATAAATAGGAGAAAGTCCGAATTGCCAGATCAACACAGTAGCAATGAGGGGGGCTATCAACTGTATATATTTCAGCTTCAATGCCCTAACCGCAGATATGCAAGGGAATAAAATCAATGCCACCACTGCCGGCCGTATTCCGTTAAAGATACGGATCATCACCTCATTATCCTGAAAACGGGCAAAGAACATCGCAATCAACATCATAATAACAAAAGAAGGCAATATGGTAGCCAGTGCGCACACCAGGCTACCAATCACCTTATGAAGTTTATAACCTACAAAAATAGATATGTTTACTGCGAAAACACCGGGCAATGACTGGGTCAAGGCAAACATTTCCATAAATTCCTCTTTACTCATCCACTTTTTCTTGACTATCTCCCGTTCTACCAACGGAATCATGGCATATCCACCTCCAATGGTGAACATGCCAATTTTCGCAAATGTATAAAAGAGTTTCAAATAAGTAACAATCATTTTTCTGTCAGCGTTTTAGCAATTCCCCCTTCACGCTATCATACTTTAGTTGATAACTATGTCCTTTTACAGTTTTAAAAGACAAAGTCTTGCCGGCATATTTCACAATACATCTTTCACCCGACTTTGACAGGATAGTCGCTTCCTTCAAAAGTCCGTTCTCCCATATCATGTCTACCTCGAAATTTCCTTTCGCACATATACCCCGGACAGAGCCTTCCTTCCATGCATCCGGCAAAGCAGGAAGCAGTTGGATAAATCCCATGTGGCTTTGCAGTAACATCTCCGTAATACCGGCCGTACCACCAAAGTTTCCATCAATCTGGAAAGGCGGATGCGTATCCCATAAATTATCAAGCGTACCGTTCTTCAGCAGATTAGCAAATAAGGTATAAGCATGATTGCCGTCCTGCAAGCGAGCCCACTGGTTCAACTTCCATCCCATACTCCAACCCGTAGCCCCGTCACCACGATGCACCAATACTACTTTGGCAGCTTCAGCCAATTCGGGAGTAGTGACAGGAGAAACCGTATGTCCCGGATGCAGACCAAACAGATGATTTACATGGCGGTGTTCATCTTTCGGATCGTCAATATCTACCGACCATTCCATTAATTGCCCATAACGGCCGATCTTATAAGGAACGAGATTGGCAAGCACCTGTTCCCATTCCTTACGTTCTTTCTTATCCACTCCCAATTCCTCGCTCGCCTTGATGGCATCCAATAGGATTTCACGCACAACGGCGTGTACAAATGTGGCCCCCTGATCAATAGGGCCATGTTCGGGTGAAGTGGACGGTGCCGCAGTATAAGTTCCGTCCGGCTTATGCCACAAATAATCAACTGCAAAATTGGCACTGCTCTTTATCAACTCATATCCCGTCTCTTTCAAGAATTTCAAATCCCGTGTATAGTCATAATACTCCCAAATATGCGTAGCTAGCCAAGGGCCTGCCATTGGATTAAAGTTCCACGACATATCTTGACTTTCCAGTGGAGCAGTAAACCCAAAGATATTAGCAGAAATAGATGCAGTCCAGCCCCTCGCACCAAAATAAGACTGAGCCGTCTTTTCACCCGGCTTCACTAATGTGCGGATAAAATCAATTAACGGCAACATGCATTCCTCCAGATTCGTAGAACAGGCAGGCCAATAATTCATCTGAATATTTATGTTATTATGATAATCAACACGCCAAGGCCCATCAACGTTATTATGCCAGATACCTTGCAGGTTGGCCGGCATATTGCCCGGACGAGAACTTGCAATCAGAAGATAACGGCCGAATTGAAAATAAAGTTCCTCCAGATAATAGTCCGGCTGCCCTTTCCGATAATTTTTCAACCGCTGCCCGGTCGGTAAATTACCGGTCTTTACCGTTGGATTCAGATTCAACTTCACCCGATTGAATAAAGCAGCGTAATCCTGATAATGCTCATTCAACAGAGCCGAATAACCTTTGGCCACCGCATTAGCCAGCCATTGGCCCGTTGTTTCGACAGGATTGACCCCGACATACGTTTTCGGATTCTTAAAGTCTGGAGTAAAGTTAACCTTATAGTCAGTATCCGCAGTGACATAAAAGACAACTTCATCCGCTCCCTTCACGGTGAGTTTCCCATTTCTATTGACCAATGTTCCACCTTTAGTCTCCGCTTGGATACGGACTACATATTTCATTCCATTATTATCCAGCGCAGCCGAATAAACCAAGCCATTATCACCTTGAGCCACCATACTACCTGTCGATACCGGATTAGGAGCATAACTGAATATCAGGTTCTGCTTGCCCGGCCGGTCGGCACTGAAACGCATGACCAGCACATTAGCAGGATAAGAAATAAAATAATTCCGTTGGTACGCTACATCGTCTTTTTTAAACTGCACTACAGCCATAGCAGAGTCCAAAGAAAGAATACGCTTATAATCACTCATACCAATAATATTCAGCCCGGTCTCCACATAAAACTCTCCCATAGTCGTAAAACTACCGAAACGGAAAGGCTTTTCCCTGCTGCCCTCATAAGGTACTTCACTATTAAAATTCTGTCTCGTCAGCCTCTCCGCTTTAACTTGGTCTCCTTCCGTAAATGCTTTACGTATTTCATCAAGGATATGCGCTGACTGTTTATTGACATTCCAGTAGTAATCCGCTCCTTTCGCTGTGTTAGGACCACCCCGCCAAAGTGTCTTTTCATTAAAAGTAATCCGTTCAGCTTCGACCGATCCCATAATATTCGCCCCTATACTGCCATTTCCAATAGGCAATGATTGTGACTCCCATGCAGCATCCGGATTACGGGCTGTATCACCGGCGGTTTCCGGTTTATTTTCACCTTTCCACATATCCGGTCTGCCACCATACCATACGGCATGTCCTTGCAAAGTATTCGGAGCATCAAACCAAATAGCAAGTCCTTTTGTATAATCTGTCCCTCCGGCACAAACTGCAGAGGAGACAAGTAAAGTACTGATAAAAAATGAATAAAGTTTCTTCATTGTCATAGTATTTATTTTTTGGGGTTAAAAATCAACCTTGATATATTTCTTTTTCATCTGTCTAAATTCCATTTTTTTATCACAAACCTCCTCCAGCTTATTCTCTCTGATTACAACACCTTTACAACCATTTAAAATAAACAAAGGCTTTTGACGAAAATCGTCCGAAGAAGTACATTCTACATGATTCTCTTTAAAAATCAAATCCTTCGTACTTTTGGCGTATAACACCGGATTCCCAAATGTACGAAACGTATTACCTATGATACGCACATTTCTATGCACCGGACGTTCCGCATCCACCACCGTATTAGAAGGATGCAACGCAATGACTGCATTTTCAGGTCCTCCACTATACGCACAGCCGATAAATATATTGTTCTGAATCAAAACATCATTCACCGGTCCCGATTCATACCAGCCTTCGGCATCTCCTTCTATCAGGATAGCGCTCATGCCCGTTTTATAATAAGTATTATCTGCAATCACTACTTTTCGGGGAGTAGTCATTAAGGTACCCCGCGTACTTGTCCTCGTAAAATAACAATGACGAATTTCCACTTCGGGCGTGCAACTGATATTCTCCACACAATCGTGATTCAGTTCCAATTCACCGGGAATATCCCGATTGAAGGTGACTTGAACAATACGGTCTGTCAACCGTTTCACAGCAACCACTTGCGCAGATGCAAAACGTTCCATAGTAGACGCCTTGACAAAAGCGACCGTATCCCCCTCAAAGTAAGCGTTATACCCATAGCTCTGTCCATGCATGAAACGCAAATTCAAAGTACGGGTGTTTATTTTCTCAACGGCACGCAAGTTAGTACCGTGCACATTTATCGGATCATCCTGTGCACCCGCAAAATAACAACCAACTATCTTCACCTTTCCACTACATCCGGAAAAGTGCATCATATCCGCAGAAGCTGCCAACAACCTGCCACTGCCTTCGCGCGGCATACATTTCACTTTATCCATGGTAATATTACGAGTGTATTGACTTACTATACCAAGCCCATGCATATAGTGCATCTGCACCCGGTTAAGTGTAATATCCCGACTTTCGAAAATAAACCATCCCACCTGGTCACGAATAATGTCACGAATTGTCAAAGTATTCCCCACTTTCGGGCGAAATCCTTCCGGGACATGGAAACGTACTACATTCGGGGCCACCCCTTCCGCCTCCGCAGCAGCAAGCACATTCCACCCCTGACTATAACGGAAAGTACTATCAACAGGACTATATTCTATACAATGATTCTTGTTTGAACGCCAACCCTCACCAAAGAGGCTCATCCGCCCATTCACTATTTCATAACGTGTGTCACGATGTACAACAACTTCCACCTCATCATCTTCCACACGGGCAAATGTCATTTCCGAACCGGCAGGACGTTCAAAATCAATATGCAAATCTTTAAACACCAGATTCTTACAACGTTCGAGAGCGATAGTCGTCATTTTTCCGTGAAACATCAGCGTTGCTCCGTTTCCTTCAATCATCAGATCTTTCATATCTTCAAACAGCAGACCGATAGTTTTCACTTTGGAAGGACACTCTTGTTCGGTCGATGTATTCGATATAAAATATTTCCGCCGGATAGCACCTTCGGGCCAGATATCATAACGCCCTTTCTCAAAAGAGAGCACGCGAGCACCACTTCGCTTACATTCACTAATAGCTTCCTGCAAACAGGTCACACAATTTTCATATGTATACGGATGTGCTCCGAAGTTTGAAACACGGATAGTATCTTTTTGTTGCGCCTGGGTAATACCGGAAATTCCGACTATTGACAAGCATATAAATAAAGTAATAAATCTCATAAGCAAATATGTATTAAAGAAGAAGTTGTCGCGTTACTTTATATTTATACAAATATAGCGAATTATGTTCGATTATTAAATAAAGAGCCGCCATCAAATCGCATTTATTCACATAAACCCGATTCTCTAGCGGCTCTAACCTTTCTTTAGTGAGAAATCTAGCTATCTATTGAACTCTGTCACTTCAACGGACTCACTATTAATAATATTATTTCTTACTTGTCGTAAACATTATCTCTGCAATACTTGCATTTACACCATTATTACTACCCGTAACCAAAGCACGTATATATCTTCCTCTTACAGGTTCCGGCAACAGCAGGGTTTGGGCATTGGTCGCCTTTTCACTAGGGAAGTTCAATTGTCCCAATTCTGTCCAATGTTCTTCACTTTCACCTATGCTGAATATAACAGTTTTAGTATCTCCGTTACCTTGCCTTCTTGCCAGTTCTATCGAAAGAATATCCTGTTGTGATTTCATATCAATAATGATTTCGTGTGGCAATGGAGGATTAGCCCCTTCACCTTTCCATTGTGAGTGCCAGAAACTGGCAAGATCTCCGTCAAGGATACAGGTGGCAATACCATATTTACCATCATTTTCTCCAACCTTTTCTTCTGTCGAAGCCGAGATTCCCCAATCCGTTCTGTCTGCATCAACATATTGTTCGTGAACCGCATCCCAATCTTCTTTTGAAATGGTATAATAAGCAGGAAAATCCATTATTTTTTCCAAAGTTGGAATATCATCGAAAGCGTCATCAGCCGGCTTAAATGTAGATATCAACTTAAATGATGTCTTAAGGACCGCATCCGGTATAACCGTAAAAGTTTGCCCTTCATCTACTTTGATGATTTTCTCCTTTCCCTCATCATTTGTATACGTCAACGTAGTTCCGGTACACCCCTCTAACGGAACCCAATTAATCGTTACTCCGTTCAAATCTGCCGAGATCGAATTAATTCCCTGAGCTGATAGACTGGCCTGATAAGTGGAACCGTACACTTCACCCGCAATAGTTCTTACCAAAGACTCTTTACCAGTATCACTCCTCGTTATCATATTGAATATATATTTCCCTTCCGGAAGGTCAATAATCGTCGATATAGGATCCTTTATAACACGATTCTCCGGAACAGGAACTACCACAGGATTTTCATTTCCCTCCCACGTAATCACACAAGAGTTGATTCGTGGGTCGGCATTCAGATACCACTCCAACTTGACACGATTGAACCCGCTATAGGCACTCAAATCCTGAACGGCACCGAGATAGGTTTCTTCTCCCATTTCAAGGTATTTTTCGTGTATCTCATACATATCTCCGCAAGCGGTCATCAAAAAGGCTGACAAGCCACAAGCTATATATCTTATTATATTTTTCATAATCTGATTTTTTTAATTACTCTGTTGCAGGTTGTCCCCAGAAAGTCATTTCGCCAATCTGAGAATGTACACCATTACTCCAGCTTTCAACAAAAAGAATTCTTACATAACGGAAATTAGGTGCATCAATAGGAACTTCATGTTCATCACCGTTCTGTATATATTCAATATCTTCGTTAGTGATAACCGGATTATCTTGTCCAGAAGGTTTATAACACTCTACATCCATGATTTTCGTCCATCCTTCAAATGTAGGATATATGATGCCGTCTTCTTTTTCCACACCGCTATTATACATTTCGTCCGTAAGCTCCGTACAGCCATAAATCACATATTTCTTCAAATTATTGTGAGTGTAGGTCCAAATATTTCCATCTCCCCTGCGCTGCCACATCTTAAAACGACTAACCTTGGCAATCTGTCCCATGTCGAAAGTCACACATTTCCCCATACTTGCTTCATTATCATGGAAACAGTCAGTGTTATTATTACCCTGCCAGATATTCCGTATCGGCAAACCGCCGTTTACTGTACAGTCACCAGGCAAACGGGTCACTTCACTAAATTTCGACTTGTCAAGTTCCTCCTCATACAAAGGATTGCTTTCCAATTCCAAGGTTTCGGAATAATTATCCCAGCGGTCACGAATTCTATATCCTAACGTGATCGGTTCCGCAGCTAATCCTCGGATTTTAGCTTGCCCTTCCACTATACTGGAATAGAAATTCTCCAAAGAAACCCATTCTCCATTTTCCTTTTTGGTGACTTCCAGAATAATATTTTGTCGAGTCGGATTTTTCCACGTCAGACTCACTCCGCCAAAACTATCAGTAATCTTGAGTGACTCATAAATATATTCTACAGGAGGAGTTAACGGACTGATAGAAACGGTTTTCGGTTCAGACTCGTTTTGGCTTTTGTCTACACTCTTCAAAAAGATATTATAGTCACCCACCTTTCCGAATCCTTCTACGATCAAGCTATCTACATAAGGAGAAGCTTTTGTGGTTCTTTCCACCCCATTAATCATATAAGACGCCACAACACACAAGAGATCATCATCTTTCGGAGGAGTATAACGAATGATAGCTCCTCCATTAATGTTCTCCACCTCTATATTAGTAGGCAATCCCGGTGCTACACTGTCGGTAGCATTGAGACCAATCTTTTCGTCCTGCCCACATCCTGCCAGGCAGAGTGTACCGAGCAATGTGACGAACGCATATTTTACAAGCTCTGATATATTATTCATATTTCTCATATTTCCAGTCATTTTAAATTATGAATATCATAGTTACCACCCTGGGTTTTGTACCAGGTTCGGATCTTTCAATATTGTTTCCAGTTTCAACGGCCACAAATAGTCCTTATAACTATACTTTGAACGTAAGTAGATAGTGGTTACCCTATAAAACTCCTGGGCAGTCTCTCCCTGAATATGCCACCCTTTCACTTCGCGAGGAAGTTCTTTTTTCCAACGACGCAAGTCCCAGAAACGTTTTCCTTCACAGGCCAGTTCATTCAAACGTTCCATGCGAATGATTTCACGCATACCGTTTTTCGTATTAGGCTTATCCGGGGACTTGGAATATTTACTCCACGACTCCTTTACTCCCTTCAACCCTGCACGTTCGCGAACCAAGTCCACGTAATCATATACATCCTGTGTGGGTGATTCCTGCGATTCATTCAAAGCTTCCGCATACATCAGATACAAATCAGCAAGACGTATGATCGGGAACGAATAACGGTAGGGAGAGAAACCGTCTTTTGTCAAACCAGTCTTATAGCTACATACCTTTTTATTCAAATATCCCGTATATGAATGGTCTTCCGAAGTCTGGCGCCCTGATACCTCCTTCGCCCGAAAATGATAGAAAGCAAGGTTTGCCTGCTCATCATTCCTATAACCATCTCCATACCATGTCCCACGGTCGAATGACAATGAAGCATAGAAACGTGGTTCACGGTTTAAGTGAAGATAAGCTGTTTGTTCTCCTATCTGAAGATAATATTTATTATTTCCCTCATCCGGGATAGTGATAATCTCATAGCGGTTAGGATAATTAGCCGTCCAGAAATCACTGTTATCTTCGGAAATAGGCACACCATTCGAAGAGTAGAATGCTTCAGCTACTGATAAAGTTGGACCTAAGACAGAACGTGCGTTGTAGTTGTTCCCCTTCGTATGTTTAGCCATTGCAGCCGTCTGCAATCCGTTAACGTTCCGAGTACTTCCCCAAATAATTTCTTCATTCCATTTTTCTGTGACAGCCTCACCGATATCCAGCAGTTTGCGTGTTGCCGCAGAAATACTATTGATCGGCAAAGAGAAAGTATAAAGTTTCTCGTGACCATTTTCTTTTGCACAATTTATCGCTTCAAGCGCTGCGTCTGCTGCCAATTTCCATTTACTGTTATCAACCTGTGTCGGAAACAAATGCCTGCCCTGATTATCTTTCACATTAATATAATCCGAATTTCCATTAAACAAAGGGCTGGCAGCCAATAATAACAATTGTGCTTTTACTGCTTTTGCAATTGGCTGGGTGATGCGCCCCATCTCCTGTCCCGGATCTGTGATCTTTGAAGGCAGATCTTTATATGCTTCATCCAGCAGGTTAGAGATATAAGCCACTACATCATCCACCGGCTCGCGATAACGCCTTACTTCATTCTGTGAAGCATCTACCGCAATATTAGTATCCATGATAGGAATAGGGCCGTAAAGCATAAACAGATAATAATGATAATATGCTTTGAGGAATTTTACTTCCGCAATCCAACGGGTGCGTTCATAATTCTGCAAATCGAGAGGTTTGTTGATATTTTCCAAGAAAATATTACAATCGCGGATAGCTACCCAAAGATTGGTTCCCCCATTTCCTCCATCCCAAAAATTTTGGTAGGGGTCATTATTATTTTGTTCACCGCGGCCTATCTCCCATGCGTTGAGAGAGATACGCTGATCTATAAAACCGGTTCCTTTAGGCATTAACCAATGTTCGTCACCTGCCAAAAAGCCAATGGAGCCACCCTGATCCCATGAAGGCAGGTAACTATAACAAGTATGTAGAAACTTAAATGAATTAATGCGGTTGCTGAAGGCATTATCCATGCTTGGAGTACCTTCGGGCACTATATCTAGGTAATCACTACAAGAAGTGCTACACAGCATGGCAGCAATCACGAGTGATATGGATATGATTATTTTTTTCATATAACATGTTTTAGAGTGAAAGTTGAATACCTACATTAAATACTCGTTGAACAGGATATCCCAAACCGTTGTTCCCCATTTCCGTATCCCAAATTTTGAATTTGGAAATATTGAACAAATTCGTCCCGCTTACGTAAATACGCAAGTTTTCCAATTTAGCTTTACCGGTCAACCGCTTTGGAAGCGTATAGCCTATTTCTGCCGATTTCATACGCAAGAAAGTACCGTCACGCAACCACCATGTACTCGACTGGTTATTATTACTGATAGCCGTATCCGACAACCGTGGCCAGAAAGCATACATATTCTGGTTGGACTCGCTCCAATGATTATTGGCGATAACCTGAAGCAAAGCATTGTTAGCCTGTTTTCCTCCCAATTCGTTGTCCGGGTCATAAGGCTGGGCAAACGGAGTGATACGCAAAGGGTCAATAAAGAAGGAGGACCGTGCCGATCCCTGGAAGAAGCAGTTAAAATCAAACGCTTTATATCCGACAGAAAAACCGAAACCATAAATAATTTCCGGCGTAGTCGGATAACCGATAGGTACAATATCCTGCTCGTCGATGATTCCGTCACGATTGATATCTTTATATTTGATATCTCCGGCCGTATATTCGCCAAATTGTTGTTTCGGAGAGTTTGCCACATCTTCATCATCAACAAACAAACGTTCGGCTATGTAACCATAAGTCTGGCTTAGTTTAGAACCAATTTTACTTCTCCATGGAGTAGCCGAGTAGTCCGGTTCTTCGTATTCAGAAAATTCACTGCTAGCGTATGTGAAGTTACCTCTGACAGTAGTCCACCAATTTTTATTGAAGATATGCGAATAATCCAGAGAAATATCGACCCCATGTCCTTTAGCCTCACCGATATTTGCCCGGATAGGTGCCTGGAATCCCATCAAACTAGGAATATCGGCACGTTCTTGCAGAATATTCGTTCTTCTTTCTTTAAAATACTCCGCCTGAATCTCCAGATCATTGAATAATTTCAGTTCAAATCCCACATTCATTTTATGAGAAATTTCCCAACCAATCTTCGGATTAGCATAGCGGCTGATAGAAATACCGTTATAACCTTCATCAAAGTTTGTTCCGAAACTCATTCCCCTACCGGAATTATTCATATTTACTTCAGACAAATAGAAGAACCGGTTGTCATTATTAGAAATATTATCATTACCGACCAATCCGTATGAACCTTTCAACTTAAGCATATTGATAACTTTGGAAATTGGTTTGTCCGCCCAGAATTTTTCATTGGACACAACCCAGCCCAAACCTCCCGACGGGAAGAATCCCCAACGATGACTCTTGTCAAAACGTTCGGAACCGTTGTAACCAAAGTTAAACTCCGCAAAATAACGGTCGGAGAATCCGTAAGTAAAACGTCCTGCTAATCCCAAATTACGGGTAGGGAGTGATTTCTGCAAGGTGTTTTCATTGCCACTTTTCCCTTCACGCACTGTATAAACCAACATACCACTGACATTGTGTTTTTCAACAAACGTCCGATCGTATGACAACGACGCTTCCAAATACAGGGAACTGCCTACTTTTTTACTTCCCGGAGAGTATCCTAGATAATCTGTACCCAAATCCGGATTTAGAGCAGAGAGAGTGTATTCATCTTTTGTCTTATCATAACTATCCAAGGCATAATAGAACGGAGTATAAGAACGTTGAAGGTCATAATATGAAGTTCGCGTGACATTTCCCAACAAACGCCCTTTCAAGCCTTCGGTTATAAAACTGAAATCTTGCTTCAACTCCAACTGGGCAAGTATAACAGTGTTTTCATATTCTTTATAACCGCGTGCCATTTCAGCATATGGATTCAAGTAATTTGCACTAGTTCCATAATTACCGAACATAGGATGATTGGTATATTGGTTAGCTGCATCCGGAGCATACATAGCAGGAAAAAGAACCGGACTTGCTTTAATAGCCTGACTGTAAACCTGCGAACCGCCCTGTATCGGACCTTGATAACTATCAAACGTGCCGCTCACGCGCACTCCCAACTCGGTTGTTTTGGTCAGATTAATATTAACATTCGAACGTACCGTATATTTATCCAACTTAATATTATTATCAAAAAGGTTACTGGGAACCTGTTTCAAGATACCATTATCCCGCGAATAAGACAATGCTACATAGTAACGGGCTACACGGCCACCACCGCTAAGGCTCATGTTTCCGCGATAGTTAGTTGTGAAATCTTTGAATAGCATATCCTTCCAGTCTACCATCGGATAAGCCATCGGATTCAACCCTTTTTCGCGAGCAGCAATCGCGCTTTCCAGATAAGGTAATGCACCATCCGGATTTCGAGTTCTCACCGCCTCATTATGAAGTTTCATAAACGTCAGCGGATCAGCAATTTCAACCTCTTTGGAAGGAGCGGAGAACGAACTTTCTACCCTGAAAGATAATTTCATTTTACCTTCCGTACCTTCTTTTGTCGTTACAAGAATAACACCATTAGCACCACGCGCACCATAAAGCGCAGTAGCAGTAGCGTCTTTCAGAATGGAGAAACTGGCGATATCATCGGTATTCAATCTTGCCAAATCTGATGAAGTCAATTCAATGTTATCAATCAAAATCAACGGATCGGCTTTCCCTGTTCCAAATGTCGTCACACCACGAATAAAGAATTCGGCATTATCTTCACCCGGTTCTCCACTTCTTTGATAAGCAACTACTCCCGCCAACTTCCCTGCAAATCCGGTAGTAAGATTACTACTGGTAGTTTTTAACTCCGTCGGTTTGATAGTAGAAACGGAGCCTAATACGGACTCTTTCTTTTGTTTGGCAAAAGCTACAATCGTGACATCTTCAAGTGCAATACCGCTATCTTCTTTCATCGTCACAACACGAAAGACATTTAGATCTTTAGGGTTGAACGGAACAACTTTCTTCTCATATCCAATGTAAGAGAATTCTATATTTTTCGTGTTTGCCGGTACTTTCAGTACATAATTTCCGTCCAGGTCTGTAGCTACTCCGATACTGGTTCCCGGAATAAAGACACTGGCACCAATAATCGGTTCATTGTTAAAATCCAATACAACTCCTTTAATTGTATAGGTCTTGCCTGTCTGTTGTGGTGATGCAATATCCTGTTTGGCATGAAGGGGAGGTAAACAAATACCATACAAACAAAACAGGATCAATAATCGCAGTATTCTTCCACAATTTTGTTTTTCATTCATCATAGAAATTAAAAGTGTTAACAATTCATTCTTATGTTTTTCGATAAGCATGAATCTGGGTTAATTAAAGGTTTTCAATAAATAAAGGATAGCACTTTCATCTATTAAATTGCTATCTTCACAAAAACGTTCATTTTTTCTTTGCCAGCATTCGTTATTAGTTTATAATCTTGTTAAAAGCGCTACACCGGAAATTCTCAAATAGATGGCATTTTCTATCTTATGAATCACATCCGTTTCTTCAAAAAATCCCACTACCCGATACTACATTCTGTTGCATCGGTTGTGGGAACTTGGGGGTATGTTAAGTTTCAAATAATACATTATACAAGACTTATTCAATCCCCGGACAAAAGCACTCTTTTTTCCATAAATTGAATATAAAAAACAAGATGATATAACCTGGTTATACTGTACCAAAGGAGATAAACTGTGCTGAGCTGTACTGTTCATAGGATATAAGGTCTTTTTTTATTTATCGCTACACTAAGTTCTGCTGGAACTTCGTGATTCGTTTTGTAAAGTGAACTAATGTGTTAGTTTGTATGCAATAATAATTGTAATACGTTGCAAATATATAGATAATTTTTGTAATTGCAATAGATTTGAGTAATGTTTTTATTATCTGGTCAGATAAATATAAAAAAAGAACTTATCTGTTTTAATATTTTTACTCAATGAAATAAATTGTCAATAGTTTTATTTGCAAATAAGCGTTTATATCGTGATTTTTGTATCTATATATTATGCGCTTTTTGTAATTAACTTTGGTAGAGTCCTTATTTTCTTCATTTCATACCCCTCTGATATATATTCTTTTTTTATCACGAAGTTCCAGCAGAACTTGGTAAAAGTTATTTCAAACAAATTCCGAATAATTTTCTAATTGCATATTTTCTTTCAGTAAAAAAATCTGTTAAATTTTATAATTATATATCTTTGAATAGTTTTTAAGGAACATATAGACTATCATCGGGAAGCTACATTTGAGACTTCATTCATATTCTAAATAGATTATTTCATTGCCTACTATTACTTCGCATAACCATAGTTATACGAAAAGAAGACTATAGTTACGCGAAATAAAAAACTAATAAAATAGTAAACAGTGAAAAAGAAACGCCTATAACGACAGGAATCATTTATTATACCAATACAGACTTTTCTTATTCATTGTAGTATTTTTAAATTTTCAAAAAGATACGATGTTTATACATCATTTGAAGTATAAAAAAGACAATGAGATAATTAGCAAAACTTAACCATACAGAATAATAGTTACCAAGAAACTGCTCTAAGCCATAGCTGATAGAAGCTGCTATACAACGGAAATTAACGACCTCACCTAAAATATAGGCAGTGATAGAGTTCATCCCATAAATTTTCAACCAATCCAACCCATAGGTATGCCCTTTATAGTCTATCCAATAATAAAATAATCCCATAAGCAGAAAGCAGAGTCCTCCGGAAAACAAAGTCATACTACAAGTCCATAGCCGCTTAATAATAGGCATTTGCAAACTCCATAGCAAAGATACCCCTATTAATACTATGCCTAACAATAATAAAAGCCTCACCACTCCCTTTCTATTTTCTTTTCCTTCTTTCATTATCTTTCCGGCAAAAGTACCTAGCATAACTGTTACTCCAAAAGTTAAGCTACTCCATATCCAAGTATAAGTATAATAAGGAGAAAAATGCCAGTTTCCATCTTCTCCCCAATACACACCATCCCGAAACTGGCCTAGCACTAGTCGGTCTACCTTTTCTGCAAAATTCCCTCCGGGAGTAAAATCGCCGAAGAAAGTCATCGGTATCCAGTAGAGCAGTAACAATAATAATGTAATGAGCACCTGATAACGGAAAGAACAGTGTAACAAAATTATTGCTGCAATAAGATAGCCTGTTGCTATCGCCTGCAACGTATTCGAATATAAATAAAGAGAATCAGGATTCAATCCCAAAAGGTTTCCCTGCACAATCATGCCGAAAATAAAAAGCAATACAAAGCGCTTTATTATTTTACGATAAACAGGCCATTTATTAGGGGCATTTTTAAACTTGGAAAAGGAAAAAGGCATGGAGGCTCCTGTCATAAACAGGAAAAGTGGCATCACAAGGTCCCAGAACCGGAAACCAATCCAAGACTCATGATCGAACTGATATAAAATGTCATTAAGCCACGGAAAATTCAAACGTTGCCCCAAAGCCACAAATACCGGTTGAAAGAAAACTAAAAGAAAGAGGTCGAAACCCCGTAGGATATCGAGTGAAGCCAAACGCCCGGAGACGGGAGACAAAGGTGTATTCATAAACATTATAATTTTCAAATTAAAAAGGAGTCGTTGACATAACGTGCTTAATCACCACCTCAACGACTCCCAAGACCTCAATTGTTTGATTTCAGTTTATTTGCTACAAATATAAGAAAATAATACCTATTTATTCAACACAACTTTGACAGTCCATGTTTTCTTTGTTCCATTTGCAGCCATGACACTATATCTACGTTCTGAGGTCCAATCGCCCGGAGCCCCTAACTTCGGGGAGCCATCCAGTGGTGTCACGCGTGCAGCAGTAGACACATTGAAGTATACAACCAACTTATTCAACGACACTTTTGCACGTTCAGCATCAGTAAAACTGCCACTGGCAGCAGGAACCGTGAAAGTCGCAGTAACAACCGCTTCGTCTTCGTTGATACTATTGGACTTCTCCAATTCCTTCTCCGCCACCTTAAACTCACCTGTCAAAGCATCCTTCTCTGTTGTATAGTAGCGGTGATATGCACCGACTGAGGTAATTTCCGCTTCTTCATAAGCCTCAAGATCATCTTTACATGAGGAAACAAATGGCAGGCACAACAGTACAAGCAACCATTTTATGTCTGATAATTTAATTCTATTCATTGTTCTTGTTTCATTGATTAATAATTCGAATATTGGTTATCATTTTACCACAGAGGATTTTGGTCCTTCTCTGTTATAGCAGAGTTTGCATTAATCAAACTTTGCGGAATAGGATACAAATAGCGTTTCTTAGAAAAAGTACGGTCGGCATTTCCATATCCTTGTGTACCGATAAACATACGATGACGATCACTGCTAATTTCAATAAATGTAGCCGGAGTACGCAATTCTTTGATGACTTCACTTCCGGAGGGTTGTCCGTCGTTTGCTTCTTCACCATATTTGCCCCAACGCAACAAAGACCAATAATAGTCGCCTTCCATTGGCAATTCTACATGACGCTCAATCTTATAATCTTTCCATGCCTCAACCAACGTGGATGCTTCGGATTCCGGCAAACCACCATGTACAGTGCGAGTCTGATTGAAAGTAGCTACTGCTTCTGACAGTTTTGAAGGGTCACTCTTTGCCAGACAAAGAAGGGCTTCAGCCTTATTCAACAGCGCACGTCCGTACCGGAAAATTACATAATGATAATCCGTAGGCACATCAACAAATATACGCCAGTCATTAATGTAGACACCTTTGCGCCACAAGTAATTGGTAGACCCCATTTCAGCGGTTCCCGGAGCCTCACCCAAACTACAACGTTGCAAGTTACCGGTCTTATGCATTGTGACTAATTCCCCATAATATTCACAGGAGTCCTGTACGATTGTCGCATAAAAACGTTTGTCGCGATGCGTATACATAAAATCATTAATACGGGTATCACGCCCTTTATCTTTCGTTTCATAAGCCAGAGAGTGTTCATCCAATTCATCAGCATTCACAGCCAGATCTCTTACAGCATCATTAGAAATGACATTGGTATTATTCACAAACTGGGAAGTCGTATTCCACTTTTTAGCTTCATTTGTCAGTTGGTCAATAACCAGATAATCATCTACCAAATTCTGGGAAGGCGAATGTTCCAGCCAGCACTCAAAGACCCAGTCTTTTTTAAACAAAGGACCACGTCCCAACTTTTTTAGATTATCATTTCCCTGATTAGGAATGACAGTCTGCATATAAGTATCACCGCCATTTGTATTTTCTTTACTGAAATATCTGGCTAAAATAATCTCCGTTGAAGAATAAGAGTTCTCCTGATTGAACATGCCACCATAATTGGCGTCCAAAGAATAACCTTGGATAGCATCTACCGCTACTACCGCTTGTTCCCATAATGTCTTCTTTCGTGTAGCATCCGTAGTGTAAGCAGCAGCCGTCAGACAGACTTCCGACTTCAAAGCCCGGGCCGCATTAGCATTGGCACGCCCGGCAGGATATTCCTCCGGAAGTCCTGTTATGGCATCATCCAAATCACTCAATATCAAATCATACGTCCGGTCAATAGATTCAGTGAGGGGCAAATTAAATTCATCGTCTACTTGCAATACCCTGTCTACCCAAATCACACGTCCACAATGTTTCGCCTGATAATAGTAGATCATAGCCCGAAGCATTTTTCCCTCGGCAACTAGTTCTTTTTTATCCAAATCGGATAAAGCAGTAGAGGCGGAAGCCTGTTCAATAATCAAGTTACACCGACGGATAATACTAAATTTATTAAAACCGAAATCATGTTCCCGATTTATCAGGTCACGTGCCTCTCCCGGACAACTTTGGCGTAGAATTGTATTTAGTGTTATCTGATCGTCTCCCCAAAAATCGTGGTATAATCCCAAAATATCAGGATATGTGCGTAGTACGAATGCATCGGCAGTAGACCGACTCCCCCAAACCAATTCTTCCGAATAAGTTTCCGTAGGTTTCGTATCTAAAAAATGTTCACAACTTTGCAGTGTTAACATCCCTCCTAAAAGTGCAGGAACTATATATTTCATTATTTTCATATTCTGTGTTTTTAAAGTTATTAGAATCCAATGTTAAAACTAATCGAATATACCCTGCTGACAGGATAAGTATATAAATTAGTATTTCCAATCTCCGGATCAATATCGTATTTATTCGATTCGCTGAAAGTCAACAAGTTATATCCACTCAGAGAGACATCACATTTCGTGATCCATGGAACTCTCTTCAATACTTTATGTTTCAGATCATAACCGATATTCAAACTCTTCAGACGGATATAGCCAGTATTAACCAACCAGAAATCAGATGAACCATAATTGTTGCTTCCATTATATTTAGAAGTACTCCGTAGACGAGGGAACTTGGCATTCCGATTATCCGGTGTCCAAACGTCTCTCTGGAAATCATAAATCACTGACAAATAGCCATAATCGGAACCTTGACCTTGCAGCTTGTCTCCAAAATAGAAATCTTTGGACGTAGCTCCTTGCCACAACATATTCATGAACCAGCCCTTATAATTAAGATCTATACTTATACCATACTGTCCGCGAGGAGAAGAATTTTTACCGATACGATGTTGGTCATTTCCGTCAATTATACCATCTCCATTGAAATCATAATATTTAATATCACCAGCGCCCAAGTTTACCGAGTTTTGCCGTTTGGGCGAGTTCATCACATCTTCCTGACTTTGATAATATCCCAAAGATTCATATCCGATTCCCCAATATCCTTTGGCATGAGTAGTACGTTTATAAGGATTCTTCAAGTCTGTTTCTGCTTCGTACGGATTATTCATCCAGAATGAATCAAAATAGGTAAAATTAGCACCTATCGCATATTCAAAATCACCTCTCTTTTCTTTCCACTGTACAATGAATTCACCTCCTTGACGAATACTTTCACCGTTAGACTTTACTTGTGGCAATGAGGTTCCTAACGGATCAGTATATGCCACATTAGAAGGAGAAGTCAGATATCCTTTTGTAGACATACGGAAATATTCGACAGAACCGGACAAGCGATTATCTAAAGAAGCAAAGTCTAATCCGACATTTGTACTGCGAGTTGTATACCAAGAAATATCTTTGCTAACCAAGTTACCTTCAGAAAAACCCGGATAAAATTTACCTCCTAACAAATATCCGCGTTCATCCAAATTATAAGACTGTAAGTATGAATAAGCAGAAATATCATCCAGACCAATCTCTCCATAAGAAGCCCTAATCTTAAACAGATCAAGAATATGGCGATCTTTCAAATTTTTCCAGAACGATTCTTCAGAGATTACCCATGCCGCCGAACCTGCATAAAAGACTCCCCAACGTTTTCCTTTCGGGAAATTGTCACTGCCGTCATAACGCATACTACCTTCTACCACATATTTACTTGCATAATCATACTTTAAATGAGCCACTAGACCGGCACGTGCACGTGTCCCCTCAGCAGAGGAGTTTGTAGCCGTAGCAACAGGCCCCGGATTGATCTGATCTACATCCAACAAGTATTCTTTGCGTCCCAGAGTTGCATTATCATACATATATTTATTTGCCTCAATACCGGCCGTAGCACTAACAGTATGCACAACATTAAAAGTACGGTCGTAATTTGCAAAAGCTTGTACGGTGTACTCTGACATATTCCAATAATTCTTTTCTAAAGACGGCTTGCTTGGAGTATTCGGATTTCCGTCCCAATCATACATAACCGGAGATTTCTTCCAATCCTTCTGACGGTCGGCTGTCAGACGATAATTTCCTAACGCTTTCAATCTTAGTCCTGCTACCCAAGGTACCGTCCATTCCAATCCCATATTGGCCTTAACCGTAGCAATCTCTCCCTTGCTATATCCCGCTTCCGGAGAAATCTCCGCCAACGGGTTATCCGGGATATTATTCAATTGCCCATATTGGTTATACGCATTTTCCCAAGGCAATTTATTCTGGATATGACTCCAGACACTACCATAATCACCTCCCGTAGTACTCAACGGCTCCCGGCTTTTTGTCAGATATCCTTCAATTCCTGAAGTTACTTTAACGCCTACTTCCTTAAAATCTGCAATCAGGTTGGTACGGTAATTATAGCGTTGGAGATTATTGGTATTATTCTTATAGATAGACTGCTGGTCATAATATGAGAATGATGTATATGCTTTTACTTTTTCACTACCACCGGTCACAGTCAGTGTATGACGTTGTTCAGGAGCAAATGTATTCATAGCCAACTTCTGCCAGTCCACGTTAGGGTAATGATGAGGATCAGAACCGTTCGCAAAAAGTTCCATTTCTTCCGCATTAAAACGTTCTTTCATACCGTCATTTGCCAACCCCTGGTTCAGATAATAAGCGGCATCATACGAATTCAATTTATCAGGCATAATTGTAGGTTGACTCAAATTGTAGTTGAAACTATAATTGATACTCATTTTACCAGCTTTACCCTGCTTAGTTACCACCATGATAATGCCATTTGCAGCACGTGCACCATATACGGCAGTAGAAGCCGCATCTTTCAGCACAGACATCTGTTCCACATCTTCAGGATTTAAATTCCGGAAATCACGTTCTTCACAGATAACATCATCGATAACAAACAATGGAGTAGCACCACCACGAATGGATATAGAAGAATAGTTATTAATACCACCTCCGGATGTATTCACGATCAATCCCGGAGCACGGCCGGCAAGGCTCTGTGTTATATTAGCCGTAGGTACTTTAGCTATATCTTCAGCATTCACACTAGCAATAGCGGCAGTAGTCTTGCGCTTGGAAGTCGTGCCATACCCCACAACAATCACTTCGTCCAACGCCTTAGTATCTTCTTCCATATAGATACTAATATGTTTCTCCTTACCGACAACAACCGTTTTCGTCCGATATCCGATAAACGATATTTCAATGACAGATTTTGCCGGAAGCTCCAATTTAAACTTTCCTTCCAGATCAGTAATGGTACCAATAGTTGTATTCTGTACTTTTACAGAAGCACCGATTATCGGTTCTCCCGCTTCGTCAAGCACCACACCGGTAATGTTTTCCATTCTTTTACTTTGTTGCTGTACACTTACCTCGTTTAAGGATTTTTCCGTTTTTGTCAAAACAATATGAGTTCCCTCCATTTGATAGGCAACGTCCTTTCCAGCAAACAACTTAGCTAAAACGCTATTAACCGCCTTTGCATTCACATTAATCGAAACCGGACGTTTCACATTAATGTCGTTGGAATAAATAAACAGATAATTAGTTTGATTTTCTATTTCATTCAGCACATCCAGAAGTGTCACATTACTTCTTTTAATAGTAACTTTCGCCGTCTGAGAATTTACATTATCGGCTAAAGCACAGAACGAACAGAAGAACAATAAGAATGTAGTTATTCGCATAGCTCTATAAAATAGGTTAACATGGGGATTTTTTAGCTTATAATCGTCCCCGATTGATTTATTTTTCATATTTTTACGATTAGATTTTATTAAAAGTTTTTTCACTCTCGGGTGAGAAAATTTATCTCACGATCGGCAGGTATTGGTAGTACTTGCCGATTTCGTTTTCAGACTTCTTCTATTTATTTACATAGGCATTCATTTTATAGTTGGACAAATTATTTCAGATAAATCACATTAGCTTCATCATCCCTCCGGAATGAGAAACCGACCTCTCTTTGAAGTACCCGTAATGCGTAATCTACTCCGTCAATCAGCCTGAACTTTCCATTCAGTTTTGGGTTTGCAATTTGTGGATTCTCTTTCACAAAACGGATATCATAATAGATCTCAAATTGTTTCAGAACATCATCAAAAGATAGGTTCTTAAAACAATAAAGCCCGTCACGCCAACGGTAAGTATCCATATCATCAATCTGCTTACGAGTGAGAAGACCGTTTTCCAATACAGCCTTATCTTTGGGATAGAGTGTCATATCTTCATAAGCAGTATGCACCTTCACTTTACCTTCTATCAAAGAAGTTTCAAAAACATCTGTTGTCGCATAAGCGCTTATGTAAAACTTAGTTCCTAATACTTCTACATCACCCTTAGTCGTTTTAACAATAAATGGTTTCTCTTTATTCTTACTCACTTCAAAATAGGCTTCGCCGTCCACTTTTACTATTCTTTGATCGGACACTTTAAAGCTTTGCGGATACTCCATTTTGGTTTTAGCATTCAACCAAACCTTTGTTCCATCAGACAATGTCAAGTGAACACGCTGTCCCTGGGGAACAGTAACTGTATTCATCACTTCGTCTCTAAAAGATTGTTGCAAGAAATATGTAGTCGTAATGATAGTAAGTATCACAATCGCTGCAATACCGGAAAGAGTAGCCACCACTTTATGCCATGGAATATAGAATCGGGGGCGGCTCTTTTCGTAAGACGGATCCCCGTGAAGCAAAATAGCATCAAAAAGTTGACGTTCACGGAAAAACTCGCGACGATGTTCGTCGCATTCATCTATCCAAAGACGAATTTTCTTTTCTTCCTCAAGCGTCGTTTCTTTATTGAAAAAACGAAATAAAAGTTCTCTGTCCAAATTCATCGTCAACTTATATAAAATGACACATTATACCATTGCCTTTTATAGTAAAGCACACAACGAAAAAGAATCCCTAGTTAATAGATGTGAAAAATTAATGATAGATAAGATAAATCAAAAGAGGCAGGAAGTCTTTCAATGTTTTTTTTAAAGATTCTGTCGCCTTATTCATATGGTATTCAACTCCCTTGACGGACATATTCATCTCTGAAGCAATCTCACGATAACTCTTTTCTTCAAAGCGCCGCATAATAAAGACTCTTCTTGTTTTTTCCGGCAATTTACTTAACGCATGCTCCACCAACTGCTTCATTTCTTTAGAAAAAAGTTCCTCCGGGTTGCATGCTTCCAGAGTAGATATCTGTATCGCAAGCTTCCATGCTGCATGCTCTTGTAATTGCTCTGATACAGCCTGATAATACTGACGGTCGCGAAGATAATTCAGGCACTTATTTTTAATTGTAGTAAAAATATAAGCAGGAGGATTCACTCCAAACAAACGGGTCCTGTTTTCCCAGTAATAAGTCATGGCTTCCATCACAATATCCTCAGCCTCCATATAGTTATCCACATAAGTATAAGCGAAACGGACAAAGCGTTCATGATACTCCGTAAATAGTTTATTGAAAGAGACGAGATCAATACTGTTATCGCGCAGGTTCATTTATTTTTCTTTTAGATATTTATAAGGCATAACAAATATATCTTTATTATATCAAATTACAAAATAGAATTCATATTTTTATGAAACTTATGAAACAAAAAGGCGGCTCCTTTCGGAACCGCCTTTCTCAATATATCTAATATATAAATTAGAGTTTCGGACCAGCAGCAACCAAAGCCTTACCAGCTTCGTTACCTGTAAACTTAGCGAAGTTCTTGATGAAACGTCCTGCCAAGTCTTTTGCTTTTTCTTCCCATTTGCAAGCACATTCGTAAGTGTCGCGCGGGTCAAGGATATTCGGATCAACACCCGGAAGTTCTGTCGGAACAACAAAGTCGAAGTAAGGAATAACCTTAGTAGGAGCTTTGTCGATAGAACCGTCAAGGATCGCATCGATAATACCACGAGTATCTTTGATAGAGATACGTTTGCCAGAACCATTCCAACCAGTGTTAACCAAGTATGCCTTAGCACCAGTCATTTCCATCTTCTTAACCAGTTCTTCTGCATATTTAGTCGGGTGCAATGACAAGAAAGCAGCACCGAAGCAAGCAGAGAATGTCGGAGTCGGTTCAGTAATACCACGTTCTGTACCAGCCAATTTAGCTGTAAATCCAGACAAGAAGTAATACTGAGCTTGTTCAGGGTTCAAGATAGATACCGGAGGCAATACACCGAATGCATCAGCTGACAAGAAAATAACTTGTTGAGCGTGAGGACCTTTAGAAATAGGTTTAACGATGTTTTCGATGTGGTAGATAGGATAAGAAACACGAGTGTTTTCAGTTGTGCTCTTATCAGCGAAATCAATCTTACCGTCAGCATCAACAGTAACGTTTTCAAGCAGAGCGTCACGTTTGATAGCAGCGTAGATATCGGGTTCGCTTTCTTTATCCAAGTTGATAACCTTAGCGTAGCAACCACCTTCATAGTTGAATACACCTTCGTCATCCCATCCGTGTTCGTCATCACCGATCAACTTACGTTTCGGGTCAGTAGACAATGTAGTCTTACCTGTACCAGACAAACCGAAGAAGATAGCAGAGCTGGTTCCTTCCATGTTAGTGTTGGCAGAGCAGTGCATAGAAGCGATACCACGAAGCGGGTTCATGTAGTTCATGATAGAGAACATACCTTTCTTCATTTCACCACCGTACCAAGTGTTCAGGATAACTTGTTCTTTAGTCTTCAAGTTGAAAACAGTAGCTGTTTCAGAGTTCAAGCCCAGTTCTTTATAGTTGTCAACTTTTGCTTTAGATGCATTGAAACATACAAAATCAGGTTCTCCGTAAGCTTCCAGTTCTTCAGCAGTCGGGCGGATGAACATGTTAGTTACGAAGTGAGCCTGCCAAGCTACTTCCATGATGAAACGTACTTTCATACGAGTTGCAGCATTAGCACCGCAGAATGTATCAACAACGAACAAACGCTTGCCGCTCAATTGTTTTACAGCTTTAGACTTCAAGTCAGCCCAAGCTTCTTCAGTACAAGGTTTGTTATCGTTTTTATATTCGTCAGAAGTCCACCATACTGAGTTTTCAGAAGCTTCATTCTTAACGAAGAATTTATCTTTAGGAGAACGACCTGTATAAACACCGGTCATTACGTTTACAGCGCCCAGTTCAGTTACCTGTCCTTTTTCGAAACCTTCCAATCCGGGTTTGGTTTCTTCAGCGAAAAGTACATCATAAGAAGGATTGTGGAGAACTTCCTTCACGTCGGTAATACCGTACTTGCTTAAATCTAAATTTGCCATTTTTTAATGATTTAATTTGGTTATTGTATAATGTTATTTTTACTCTTTATTTTCTGAAAGAAGATGTTTTTCAACACCCCCTTGTCTAAGGCGCTACAAAATTAGTGCTTTATTTTAAAAAAAAGAAGTTATTAGAGAAAAATTTCCGTAATAGTGAAAGATTTATATTTGTGTAACAAAAATGCAATTTGCACTTTACAAATATGAAATTTATTTTGTTTCTTTGCAGGTCAAAGTCAATCATATAACAATAACACAGATATGAAAATCATCAATCTCAGTGAAGGCAATTCGCTTCTGAACCAATACGTAGCAGAATTGCGTGATGTACATGTTCAGAACGACCGTATGCGCTTCCGCAGAAATATCGAAAGAATAGGGGAAATCATGGCATACGAAATGAGTAAAGCACTAACCTATTCCGTCAAGCAGGTACAGACACCACTGGGAACTGCCACGGCCAGTACGCATGATGACAAAATAGTGATTGCCACTGTATTCCGCGCCGGACTGCCCCTGCACACCGGTTTTCTGAATATGTTCGACCATGCCGATAACGCTTTCGTTTCCGCATTCCGTTTCTACAAGGATGATGAACACCGTATTGTAGATGTACACATCGAATACATTGCCGCTCCCTCTCTGAATGACAAGACATTGCTTTTGGTCGACCCGATGCTTGCCACCGGCGAAAGCATGGAGCTTGCCTGGAAAGCTTTACTCACTAAAGGTACTCCTGCCAAACTGCAAATGGCCTGTGTCATTGCCAGCCGACAAGGAGTAGAGCATATGGCAAAACTTTTTCCCGGTGATGATATCACATTATGGTGTGCCGCCATCGACCCGGTTTTGGACGAGCACAAATACATTGTTCCGGGGCTGGGAGATGCAGGCGACTTGTCGTTTGGCGAGAAACTCTAACATCCGACTGTCATAAATCACAAATGGTTAGTAACCGGCAGCCCTCTCGCTGCTCATTACTAACCATTTATTATTTTCGACGATATGTCAAAAAGTAATTTCCATATCGTTATTTCACTTCCCAGATATCATTGGTCATCAGCAATTCCCGGAAATTATGATATTTCTTTTTAGCTGAGACTTCATCAATTTGTTCGTGAACCGCATCATCATAAGTAGGAGCCTCCACATCACGAATAACGCCCAATGCAATCGGGAAATCAGGACCTTCCATCAAAGCCAGTTTCAGCTGCAACGTGTTATCCATGCAATGTGCATCGTGAATCAGAATGTCTTTTTCTGTAATTCCATTCTCACCCAGTTTCACCACTTTCAGTCCGAAGCCTTCCTGCATCAATCCGAATTCCTTGTTCTCGCCAAACAACATCGGTTTGCCATGTTCCAGATAAATCGCATTCTTGGCGCGGCCTTCCTTATTGTATACAGATTCGTGTGTACCGTCATTGAATATCACACAATTCTGAAGAATCTCACAAACCGAAGCACCCTTATGGTTAGCGGCTGCCTTCAACACCTCCACAGTGCCGGGACCGTCCGTTGCCACAGCACGGGCAAAGAAACGTCCGCGTGCACCAAAGCATAATTCGGCCGGATGGAACGGGTCTTCCACTGTTCCGTAAGGAGACGACTTGCTGACAAACCCACGGGGAGAAGTAGGAGAATACTGCCCTTTCGTCAAGCCATAAATACGATTGTTCAGCAAAATCATGTTCAAGTCGATATTACGACGCACAGCGTGGATAAAATGATTACCACCGATAGCCAGCCCATCACCGTCACCGGAAATCTGCCACACGGTGAGTTTCGGATTAGCTACCTTGCAACCGGTAGAAATTGCTGCCGCACGACCATGAACAGTTTGCATGGCGTATGTATTCATATAATAAGGCAAACGGCTGGAACAACCGATACCCGAAATAACTGCTGTATTATGAGGAGCTATTCCCAGTTCAGCCATCGCTTTGTGCAATGATGCCAAAAAGAAATGGTCACCGCAGCCCGGACACCAACGGGGCTGTCCTTTCTTAAAATCTTTTGCTGTATATTCGCTCATAGTTCTTACTTTCTTTACGGTTATTATTTATTTAAAATCTCTGTGAAAGCATCAACTAATTCGCTGACAACAAACGGTTGACCTTTTACTTCATTAAACTGATAAGGAACAAATCCGTCTACTTTCATACGGAGATATCCGGCAAACTGGCCTAAGTTCTGTTCGGCCACCACTACCTTCTTATATTTCTTCAGCACTTCCGCCGTATTCTCAGGCAATGGGTTCAAATGAACGAAATGAGCCAAAGCAACTTTCTTTCCCGCCTTATTCATTTCTTCCATGGCCGAATACAAATGACCGTAAGTTCCGCCAAAGCCCACAATCAAAAGGTCGGCATCATCTGCACAGCCTTGCACCTTCACATCGGGCACAGGAATCTTCGCCACCTTTTCGGCACGTAAGCGACACATCAGATTATGGTTTTCAGGGTCTGTAGAGATAGCTCCCGTATTACTGTCTTTCTCCAAACCACCCAGAATGTGCATATAACCTTCCTGTCCGGGAAGAGCCCAATAACGAACGCCGGTTTCCGGATTACGTTTATAAGGTGTATAGTTATCTTTCATTTCCGAAGTCACGTAAGGAGGATTGATGGCAGGATAGCTTTCCAAGTCGGGCAATCTCCATGCACCCGAACCATTGGCAACAAACCCGTCTGTCAGAAGAACAACCGGAGTCATGTGTTCCAATGCCATTTTACAAGCAGCATAAGCAGCATCAAAACAATGAGTGGGAGAAGCTGCGGCAATCACCGGCATGGGAGATTCACCGTTACGTCCGAACAATGCCTGCAACAAGTCTGTCTGCTCCGATTTGGTAGGCAAACCGGTAGAAGGACCGCCACGCTGAACATCAACAACCACCAAAGGCAATTCGGTGATTACAGCCAGGTTCATCGCTTCAGATTTCAGGCAGACTCCGGGACCTGAAGTAGAGGTCGCTGCCAGCGCACCGGCAAATGAAGCACCGATAGCAGTGGCACAACCTGAAATTTCGTCTTCACACTGAACAGTAGTCACACCCAATGACTTGTGCTTGGACAATTCATGAAGAATATCTGTTGCCGGAGTGATGGGATAAGAACCGAGGAACAACGGCAGTCCTGCCTTTTCAGCAGCAGCAATCAAGCCGTATGCCGTTGCCTTGTTTCCGCTGATATCCATATATTTTCCGGGAACCTTTGTTTTTGTTTCTACCTTATAGGTATGGTCTACAGAAGCATGTGTATTATGCCCGTAGTCATAACCGGCGTGAATTACTTTAATATTAGCCTCGGCAATGGCCGGCTTCTTTGCAAACTTTTCACGCAAGAAATTCTCTGCGATTGTCAAATCGCGATTAAACAACCAGCAAACCAATCCCAGTGCAAACATATTGCGGCACTTCAGCATTGATTTGTTATCCATTCCGCTATCTGCCAGACAATTCTTGACCATCTGCGAGATAGGAGCAGCAATCACATCCTGCTTGATGCCCATTTCCTCAATGGGATTCTCTGTCTTAAAAGCCGCCTTGTCCAAATCCGATTTCTGGAAACAATCTGTATCAATAATGATACAGGCTGTGGACTTGGCAAACTTATATTGTGTTTTCAATGCAGCGGCATTCATGGCAACCAACACATCGCATTTGTCGCCGGGAGTAAACACCTTACCGGCACCAATATGTACTTGGAAACCTGATACACCTGTCAATGAGCCTTGCGGGGCACGGATATCCGCCGGATAATCGGGAAAAGTACTGATATCATTTCCCACTGTAGCCGAAATATTAGAAAATATATTTCCGGCTAGCTGCATACCATCGCCTGAGTCGCCTGAGAAACGGACCACAACCTGGTCCAACTCCTTGACTATCATTTCATCTGCCATAACTTATAATTTAGGGTTACAATAAATTCATTGCTCGCAAAGTTCGGAAAGTCCTGTCAAAAAACAAAATATTCCGCCATTTATCTCCATGCGATTATCAAAGTGCACAAAATTACAGCAATATTTAATTTCAAACGAAGAAAAAGAGTAGATAAATAACTGTTTAATAGCATACTTCACTATCAATATGATATCGACGCGATATCCTCCGGAATAACATATTGTTATTTTTATGTATATTTTACGAACATCAGAGAACTTCTTCTGACAGATAAGTAAATCAATGGCCGATTTTAAAACATCAGAATGACAAAATAATCATCCCTCTTGTCATCTATACCCTTTTCTTATATTTTTCATTCTTTCATATTGCCGTTTTAACAAAAAGGACTACCTTTGCAGACAGATAAGTTGCCCTGGTAGTTCAACGGATAGAATAGATGTTTCCTAAACATTAGATAGGGGTTCGATTCCCCTCCGGGGTACCACACAGGCCGAAACATACTTCACTTGCCCCCTTTTATCCCCCTTTATGGACAATTATTATCCTATTATCGGAAAATATGTACTCCTGTTTTCGGAATACACCCTGTATCTTTGACCTCGAAATACAACTCATTCTAATCTTAAATTACATTTTATGAACACACGTTTTCTAATGACACTCTGCTGCTGCCTGTTGCCCTTCACCCTCAAAGGAGCAGGCAAAGAAGACATGAAATGGTTTACCGATGCCAAGTTCGGGATGTTTATCCACTGGGGGCTTTATTCACAAACTGCCGGTGACTGGAAGGGACACCCCACAAAAGGCGGCGAACACTTTATGCTGTATGAACGGATACCGGTCAAAGAATATGCTTTAATTGCCAATGACTTCAACCCGACCGAGTTCAACGCCCGAAAATGGGTAAAGACTGCCAAAGAAGCCGGCATGAAATATATCGTCATCACCTCCAAGCACCATGACGGATTTGCCATGTATCACTCGGCATGCAGCGATTACAACATCGTTACCCGTACCCCGTTTGCACGCGACCCGATGAAAGAACTGGCCGACGAATGCCGTAAGCAAGGACTGAAATTCGGTTTCTATTATTCCCTGGGAAGAGACTGGGAAGACCCTGATGTCCCCACCAACTGGCCGACCAAAGCCGGCAGAAGCAATACGTGGGATTTTCCCGATGAGGACAATAAGAACCTTCAGGCATACATCGACCGCAAGGTGCTGCCGCAATTAACCGAACTGCTGACCAATTACGGAGAAATCGCCATGATGTGGTTCGACACTCCCGAAATGGTAACCAAAGAGCAAAGCCGTTCCATCCGCCGGCTCATTGAGCGCCTGCAACCGCATTGCCTCATCAACAGCCGCATCGGAAACGGTCTGGGTGACTACCGCATCATAGAGCAGAAATTAATGAACGAGATAGACCCGAAACCTTGGGAAGCATGCCTCACCATGGGTGCCAACTGGGGATACAACAAATATGATACTGTCTACAAGAAACCCGACATGATGATTCGCAATCTGACAGACGTGGTCAGCAAAGGAGGAAATCTGTTGCTGAACATCGGTCCCAACCCCCAAGGCAGTTTCCCGCAGCAAACCGAACCCAGACTCAACGCTTTCCGCCAATGGATAAAGACAAACGGGGAAGCCATCTACGGCACTTCGCCCTGGCATACTTACGGTGAGACCTCGCCCCTTGCCCACGGAAAAAGAGAAGAGGTAAAAGAAGGGTTCCACGATGCCGTGTTCGATGGTACACCCGTCAATGCCATTCCCGATTTCAGATATACTGCCAAAGGCAACCATGTCTACGTTATCGTACGCCACGTGCCTGCCGGTGAGTTTACACTCCGTGCCTTCAAAGGCTACACCGACCGCATCAAGCGCATCACATTGCTCGACAACAAGAAAACCGTCGAATGGAAGCCGACCGAAGAAGGATTACGAATCTACCATATCCGGCGCTCTTCCGATGCTTTCCCTGTCTATGTGTTGCAGGTAGAAATGCAAGCAGAATAAATACTCTCTTTTACATAAAATTTCTTTTGCCGGTCCTTACTGCTTATCCTACACGTTCAGTGATAAAAAGCAAGAACCGGCTTTAAGCATTCCCCACCCTATGAATAAGCCTTTCACACCCTAAACACAGGTCTTTCCTTCCTTACATATATTACAGTCCGCCGTAACAGACCGTACAGTCCACTGCAACAGACTGTACGGTCCATTATGGAAGACTGTACAGTCTACTATGGAAGACCGTAATAACCGACAGGAGGAAAAGCCATAACCGGCAGGAGGAAAGGAGGTAATATACAGAAAGAAAGGACATAAAGGAGAGAAGAAAGAAGAGTACTCCCGCAAGCAGCGGAAACGGGCAAAAAACACAAAAAAATAAGGGAGAATGCTAAAACACCGAGACACTGTCCTGTTATACAGAGCAACAGTAGTCAGAAGTTTGGCACACTCCCTTATCAATCATCCTTCCGGACGAAAGACAGAACGGATTATTATTTAATCACGCCCAATTCCTTACCCACCTTGATAAATGCAGCAATCGCTTTATCCAGATGTTCACGTTCGTGACCGGCAGACAGCTGAACACGGATACGAGCCTGACCTTTCGGCACAACCGGATAATAGAAACCGGTTACATAAATGCCTTCTTCCTGCATCTTGGCAGCGAAGTCCTGAGACAGTTTTGCATCATACAGCATCACTGCACAGATAGCGCTCTGAGTCGGCTTGATATCGAAACCGGCAGCCAGCATCTTGTCGCGGAAATAAGTTACATTGTCCATCAACTTAGTATGCAGTGCATCGCTTTCTTTCAACATCTTGAACATTTCAAGGCTGGCGCCCACGATGGCAGGAGCAACCGAGTTAGAGAACAGATACGGACGAGAACGCTGACGCAGCATGTCGATGATTTCTTTTCTACCTGTAGTGAAACCACCCATAGCACCGCCGAATGCCTTACCCAATGTACCGGTAAAGATATCCACACGTCCGTAAACATCATATTGTTCAGCCACACCATGACCGGTCGGACCCACTACACCGGCAGAATGCGATTCGTCTACCATTACCAACGCATCGTATTTTTCTGCCAATTCGCAAATCTTATCCATCGGAGCCACATTACCGTCCATAGAGAACACACCGTCAGTAGCAATGATACGGTGGCGTTGAGCTTGAGCTTCCTGCAGGCAGCGTTCCAAGTCAGCCATGTCTGCATTGGCATAACGATAACGTTTTGCCTTACACAGACGCACGCCGTCAATGATAGAAGCGTGGTTCAATGCATCGGAAATGATTGCATCCTCGTCGGTCAGCAGCGGTTCGAACAAACCACCGTTTGCATCAAAGCAGGCAGCATATAATATTGTATCTTCGGTCTTGAAATAATCAGAGATAGCAGCTTCCAGTTGTTTGTGCAAGTCCTGGGTTCCACAAATGAAACGTACAGACGACATACCAAAGCCATGAGAGTCCATTGCGTCTTTTGCTGCTTGGATCAAACGCTGGTTGTTTGACAATCCTAAGTAGTTGTTCGCGCAGAAGTTCAATACTTCTTCTCCTGCATTTACTTTGATATCAGCCTTTTGGGGAGTTGTAATGATACGTTCGTTTTTATACAATCCGGCTTCTTTGATGCCAGCCAGTTCCTTCGTGAGGAACTCTTTCATTTTACCATACATAGCTTTGATTTTTATTAAGTATTAAAGATTAAGTTCAGATATTTCTCTTCGACGGACAAAGTTCTTATTTTTTTTTGAATTTCTGCAAAAATATAGAGAAAACTTTGATAAAATCTGAATGCTTCTGCCTATCTTTGCTCTCAAATAGCAAACTAACGTATTATAATTACACTATGAAAAATGTATTGATTATCGGCTCTACCGGTCAGATTGGCTCAGAGCTAACAATGAAATTAAGAAGTATTTATAATGGTAACATCGTAGCGGGATACATCCCGGGTGCAGAACCCAAAGGCGAACTGGCAGAATCAGGTCCGTCTGCTATCGTTGATATCACAAACGAACAGCAGATTGCCGAAACTGTTTCAAAGTATCATATTGATACCATCTACAACCTGGCAGCTTTGCTGTCGGCAGTAGCAGAAGCCAAACCGCAGCTTGCATGGAAAATCGGTATGGGCGGTCTGTTCAATGTACTTGAAGTAGCCCGCACCATGAAGTGCGCCGTATTTACTCCGAGTTCTATCGGTGTATTCGGCAACAACACTCCGAAGGACAAGACTCCGCAGGACACTATCCGCAATCCGCGCACCATGTACGGTGTAACCAAGGTTTCCGGCGAGTTGCTGAGTGACTACTACAACATCCGTTTCGGTGTCGACACCCGTTCCGTACGTTTCCCGGGATTGATTTCTTACGTGACTCCTCCGGGCGGCGGTACAACCGACTATGCTGTAGATATTTATTATTCGGCAGCCAAAGGTGAAAAGTTCGTTTGTCCTATCGGCAAAGGTACTTACATGGATATGATGTATATGCCGGATGCTTTACGCGCCGCCATCGAAATCATGGAAGCAGACCCGAGCAAGTTCGTTCACCGCAACTCATTCAACATTGCTTCAATGAGCTTCGATCCTGAAATCATCTTCAACAAGATTAAGGAATACGAACCTAACTTTGAAATGGAATACAAGGTAGACCCATTGCGTCAGGCTATCGCCGAATCATGGCCTAACTCACTGGACGACACTTGTGCCCGCGAAGAATGGGGCTGGAAACCTGAATACGACTTGGATACCATGACCAAAGACATGCTTGCCAAGTTGAAAGAACGTTTCAAGAAATAAATACTGTCTTAAAGAATCCGACAGCCTTCATACACCGGTAAAAAATCCGGTTGTGAAGGCTGTTTTTGATTTAAAAGAAGCTATGGACAAAAAAATGATTTCAACAAACCGCAAGGTGGTTACATTTGGAGAAGTGATGCTCCGCCTTACTGCTCCCGACTTCCGCCGTTTCTCCCAGACCAACGAATTCATTGCCACGTATGGTGGCAGCGAGGCTAATGTGGCTGTATCGCTCGCCAACTTCGGGATTCCCACCGAGTTTGTCACCCGGCTGCCCGACAATGCAATGGCGCAGGCATGTATCGCATCGCTCCGTGCCAACGGGCTGGGTACGGAAGGAATCGTATTCGGAGGGAAACGCATGGGACTGTATTTTCTTGAGAGTGGCGCTTCGTTTCGCAATTCCAATGTGGTATACGATCGTGAAGGGTCTTCTTTTGCCACCCTGCGTCCCGGCATGATAGATTGGGAAAAGATATTTGCCGATGCAGACTGGTTTCACTGGTCGGGCATAGCGGCTTCACTGTCACAAGAGGGCGCCGACGCCTGTCTGGAAGCTCTACAAACGGCCGACCGCATGGGCTTAACCATTTCCTGTGATTTGAATGTGCGCAAAAAACTATGGAATTACGGGCGTTCGGTTGCCGATGTCATGTTGCCCTTGGTGCAATACAGTGATGTAATCTTCGGTGCAGAGCCGGAATACAAAGAAGTTTTCGATATTGCTCCGGTAGGCTTTCAAGCTGTGGATACTGCTTATCCGTTGGATTTGAAAGGATTCGAGACATTCGGACAGAAAATATCGCATATAGTGCCGCGTTGCCGGAAAGTCTTTTTAGAATTGCGCAATACGATTACTTCCAACCACAATCTGCTTGCAGCCGTGCTTTATTCCGACCAAACATTAAAATATACCGGCATTTACGATATTACTCACGAAGTCGACCGTGTAGGTACCGGAGATGCTTTTGTAGGAGGAATGATATACGGTTTGCTTACATATCCCGACAATGACCAGAAAGCACTGGAATTTGCTCTTGCCGCATCTGCATTGAAAAATACCGTATACGGTGACTTCAATCAGGTGACTGTGGAAGAAGTGGAAAGTCTGATGAAAGGAAATACCTCGGGAAGGGTAACCCGATAAAAAGAGAAGATAAAAAGAAAGGAGGTTTCCATGGCGGAACCTCCTTTCTTTTTATCTCTTGGCAATTATAATCCTTCTTATGCTTTCGCTTCTTCTTCAGGCATCTTATTACCCAGTGTCAGGTAAGCAACCGGAGCAGCAATGAACAATGAAGTCAACGTACCGATAACGACACCCAGAATCATCGCAAATGCGAAACTGCGGATACTGTCTCCACCCAATACAAAGATACACAACAATACAATCAATGTACTCAATGAAGTATTGATAGTACGTGCCAAAGTAGTATTCAATGAATCATTGAACAACTGCAAACGGTTACGTTTCGGGTACAAGCCGAAGAACTCACGGATACGGTCGAAGATAACCACCTTATCATTGATAGAATAACCGATAGCAGTCAGGATAGCACCAATGAATGTCTGGTCGATTTCCAATGAGAAAGGAACCCAGCCATAGCACAATGAGTAAGCACCGATAATCAAAACGGTATCGACAGCCAATGCCACCGTTGCACCGACACTATATGCCACATTGCGGAAACGCAACAGGATATACAAACCGATAGCAACCAATGCGAACAATACAGACCAGATAGCAGAAGTCTTGATATCGTCAGCGATACTGGGACCCACCTTCTGAGAGCTGATGATTGAGCCGCCTGCACGGTTATCACGGTCGATAAATATTTCCAGTGTAGTGCCTTCGCCCAGCAAATTACCGTCTTTCAATGACTGATACAGGAACTCTTCGATTTCAGAATCGATATTGGGAGAGTCTTCAGTGATACGGTAGTTGGTAGTGATACGGATTGTTTTCTTGTCTGTACCCAAAGCGATAGCCTGCACGTTATCTTCGGTAATCTTCTGTTTCAGCAGGTCGCGAACAGTTTCCGGTTCTACTTGCTGTTCAAACTGAACCACAAAGTTACGTCCGCCGGTGAAATCGATGCTCTGAGCCAAACCGCGGATAAAGAACGAAACCACACATGCTGCAATAATGATACCGAATACAGTGAACGAACGTTTCATCATACCCATAAAGTTATAATGAACATTCTGCATCAGATTCTTGGAAATGCCTGTCGTAAATGTCAATCCCAACCATTTGTCTTTGTTCATGAAGTGTTCGTAAACCACACGTGTCAAGAACACAGCAGTAAAGAACGAGCAGAGGATACCGATAATCAGTGTGGTAGCAAAACCGCGGATAGGACCTGTACCGAAATAGAACAGGATGATACCGGTAAGGATTGAAGTCAGGTTAGAGTCAAAGATTGCAGAGAATGCATTCGAGTAACCGTCAGCCAAAGCAGCCTTGACACCCTTTCCTGCTCTCAGCTCTTCTTTTGTACGTTCGTAAATCAATACGTTGGCATCCACCGCCATACCCAATGACAGCACCATACCGGCAATACCCGACATTGTCAATGCAGCCTGGAACGAGGTAAGAATACCCAGCGTAAAGAAGAAGTTCACAACCAAGGCACAGTTGGCAACCATACCCGGAATCAGTCCGTACATAGCACACATGTAAACCATCAACAGAATCAATGCCACAACGAATGAAACGATACCCTGGTTGATAGATTCCTGACCCAATGACGGACCAACGATATCTTCCTGAACAATGCGTGCAGGAGCCGGCATCTTACCGGATCTCAATACGTTAGCCAAGTCCTTTGTTACTTCGGGAGTAAAGTGACCGGTAATCTGAGAATGTCCGCCGGTGATTTCACCGTTGACGTTAGGAGCACTATATACATAACCATCCAATACAATGGCAATGGCTTTTCCTACATTATTTTTTGTCAAAACAGCCCAGCGACGAGAACCGTCAGTATTCATCGACATACTCACGCAAGGTTTGCCGAAGTTGTCGAACTCATCCTTGGCATCAGTAATCACGTCACCTTCCAACGGAGCGCGTCCGTTACGTTCGCTTGACTTGATGGCATATAATTCGAAGATACGTCCTGTCTTGTCGAAATCGGCACCTTTCACACCCCACTTCAGGCGAAGATCTTTCGGCAACATTTCTTTTACCTCTTTCATGGCAAGGTAAGTATTGACCTGAGCTGTATCTTTATAATCAGCATAACCTACCACACAGCTGCCGTTCGGGTTCAGCTGAAGAATAGAAGCCAACGGATGTTCTTTCTTCATTTGTTCCATGGCAACAGCATTGTCTGCAGGCTCTCCCTTCAAAGCAGCAGCCAGACTATCGGCAGCAGATACCGCCTTTGCATCGGCAGTTTCAACGGCAGTAGAATCTGTAGCAGCATTATCGGTAGCAAGGATAGCACGCAATCTGTTGTCAATAGCAGTCAGATAAGGATAGATTTCCTTGGAGTCGAAAGTTTCCCAAAACTCAAGATTAGCAGAACCCTGCAAGAGCTTTCTCACACGTTCCGGTTCTTTGATACCCGGAAGTTCCACCATGATACGTCCCATCTTACCTTCCAAAGCCTGAATATTGGGCTGAACCACACCAAAGCGGTCGATACGGGTACGTAATACATTATAAGAGTTATCGATAGCAGCTTTGACTTCTTCACGCAACACCTTTTCTACATCAGCATCAGAGCTGCGGGTATTTACTTTGTCTTTCAACTGCTGAGTAGCGAACAATTCTGCCAACTTTCCTTGTGGAGCTTCTTTCTTATACTCTCTGATAAACAGAGTAATAAAGTCATCCTGGCTGGTAACAGACTGTTTGGCAGCTTCTGATATAGCCTTGTTAAAAGCTTCGTCGGTTTTGTTGTCAGCCAATGCCTTCACCACATCCGGTACAGAAACTTCAAGAATAACGTTCATACCACCTTTAAGGTCCAGACCCAGACCAATCTCCATCTCACGACACTGTTTCAGCGTATAACTACCCAGATAAACTTTTTCATTCTGCATAGAATCAAGGTAATGTGCTTCACCCTTCGGATCTTGCGCCGCTTTATTCATGTGATAGCGGGTCACAAAAGAGAAAGAAAGATAAAACACACATACAAGGGTAAGTAATACCGCAAAAACCTTTACAAATCCTTTGTTTTGCATGTTACTTTGAAATTTATTATTTTTACTTTTTGATTAATTCTTGGTTTATACAAGGTTGCAAATATAGTTTTTTTTTCACATTCGCACGGCATGAAACACAAATATTTGAATTTCAAATAAGAAAAAAGGCTGCAAAAGTATATTTCGCAGCCTAATTTGTTCTATTTCATGGGATATTTTATTTCAGCCCTCTGTTTTTAAGCAACGGTTCCAAGCTCGGTTCGGCACCGCGAAACGCTTTGTAAAGCACCATAGGATCCTCTGTCCCACCCTTTTCCAGAACATTCCGGCGGAAAGAGTCGGCAGTATTTTTATCGAACAGTCCATGTTCTTTGAAAGCTTCAAAAGCATCAGCATCCAATACTTCCGCCCACAGATAACTGTAATATCCGGCAGCATAACCGCTAAGGATATGATTAAAATAAGTGGCACGGTAACGAGGAGCGATTTCAGGAATCAAACCCAATTTGTCCATCACTGCCTTTTCAAAGGCCACCACATCCAGACTTGCGGTGTCGGTCAGATTGTGCAATTCCATATCGAGCAATGCAGCAGCCAACAGTTCGGTTGTCATAAATCCCTGATTGAAGGTATTTTGGTCTTGTATCTTCCGAATCAATTCATCGGGAATCACCTCACCGGTCTTATAGTGCTTGGCATATACCTTCAGTACTTCCGGTTCCACCGCCCAATGTTCCATTATCTGAGAAGGAAGTTCCACAAAATCCTGTGCCACATTCGTACCCGATACTCCCAAATAGTTACATTTGGTCAGCATTCCGTGAAGAGCATGTCCGAATTCATGAAACATTGTTTCCACTTCATCCAGTGTCAGTAACGAAGGCATATCACCTGCGGGCTTCGTAAAACTGGCTACATTATAGATAAGCGGCCTCACATCGCCTGCCTGTTCACGGAAGTTGCTCATCCATGCCCCTCCGCGTTTACCGGTACGGGGAAAATAATCGGCATAAAACAAGCCCAGATAAGCGCCATCGGCATCTTTCACCTCATACACCTTCACATCCGGTTCGTAAACAGATACATTATTCAGTTCGGTCAAGGTAATGCCGTACAATTTATTGGCAACATAATACAAACCGTTTCGCACTGATTCCAAGCTAAAGTAAGGCTTAATCTCATCCTCATTCAGATTATATTTTTGCTGACGAAGTTTTTCGGTATAATACCACCAATCCCATGCGGCAAGCTTCTCTCCTTTTCCTTCTTTATCCATCATTTTTTGTAATTCGGCAGCTTCCGTCTTTGCGTTTTTCAAAGAATAACCCCACAGATTATGCAGAAAATCCATAACCGTCTCGGAATTCTTTGCCATATTTTCATCCAACACAAAATTGGAATAACAGTCAAAGCCCAGCAAATTGGCTTTTTCCAGACGCAAAGAAATGATTTTCTTCAAAATCTCTTTATTATCATTGGCGTCTCCGTTATTACCACGATTAATATAAGCTTCATAGATATCCTTTCTCAACTCACGGTTGTCGGCATATTGCAGCAGTGGCAAACGGCTTGAGTTCTGCAAGGTAAACAGCCACTTGCCTTCTTTTCCGACAGCCTTCGCCTCTTCCGCCGCACCTGTTTTCACCCATTCCGGCAATCCTGCCAGTTCTGCTTCATTGTCTATAACCAGCCGGTAAGCATTATTTTCATTCAAAACATGGTTGCTGAAAGTAATAGCCAATGTAGACAATTCTTTATTTATCTCCCTAAGGCGGTTTTGCTTCCCGGCATCCAGTCCTGCCCCCGAACGGATAAACGCCTTATAATATTTATCCAAAAGACGATGCTGCTCTGTGGTCAGCGTTATTTTGCCTTCTTGCTCCTGTTGCCACACAGCAGCCACACGCTTATATAAATCCTGATTCAGATAAATATTATCGTTATGTTCGGAAAGCACAGGAGCAATCTTTTCGCTCAATGCGCTCATCTCATCATTCGTATCAGCCTCCGTCAATGCATAAAAGACACCCTTGACACGTGCCAGTGTCCTTCCGCTATTATCCAGTGCCACAATCGTATTTTCAAATCCGGGAGTTTCCCGGCTCTCCACAATTGCTTTTATTTCGGCATTCTGTTCTTCTATGCCTTTCAAAAACGCAGGTTCATAGTGTTCTATCTTGATTTTATCAAAATCAGGAGCACCATACTCTGTCCGGAACTCCGTAAAGAACGGGTTCGTTTCGGTTTTCTGTTCACATGCACACATGATACAACAAGTCGCTAACGTAAATACTAGTTTCTTCATACTTATATTAAATTAAAGGTCTGCTAATTATTTCTTCGCCACAAAACACCAGATGGGATAATGATCCGAACTCTTTATGGTTTTGTCTACCGTACATTGATAAGATTCCAGATTTTTACTCAATAGGATATGATCGATACGGAAATAAAAATGATTCTGATTATAAGATATCCCGAATCCGTTGCCCGACTGTACAAAAGCATCATCCAGTTCCTTCCCGATTACCCGGTGAGCATAAGACAAAGGAGAATCGTTAAAATCGCCGCAGACAATCACTCCTCCACCCCTAAAACCGGCAACCAACTTTGCTATGGAATCGGCTTGCGAAGCACGGATAGCCGAAGCCTCCGCCAGTTTGCCTATCAATATGCGGGCCCCTTCCGACACTTTAACCTTATCCGGGTCTTTTATCATCTCCCGATAGACAGCCTTATCTTTCTCTGTCAGTTTATTGGATTCCAAATGGTTATTGACCACCAACAAAGTATCCCCCTTCACATTTATTGTATAAGCAACAGAGCCATTGTTTCGGCTGTCATACTCAACAGGATGCGCCGACAGAATAGGATAGCGGGAGTAGCACCCCAGTCCATTCGCACCGGTCAATTTATAATAATGCTTATAGGGATAGTTTCTCAGGGCATAATCCACATCCTTTTTAGCCAGCCGATTGCTCAATATATATTCTTGCAAACAAATAATATCCGCATTGCTGTTCCGCAGGTATTCCAATACCGAATTAGGGTTGTCCTTCAAATTAGGATGTCCTTGTTCAAAAGCCATCGTATTGTATGACAATACTTTGACGGCATCCCCGGGAGGTTCTTTCTCGAACAGATTGATAGGCATATAAGTACGGATGGCACCAAAGCAGCAGAAAAAAGTCAGGAGAGACACCAAAGCATACCTGCGATATACCACCAACCAAAAGAAAAAAAATAAAACATTCGTTATCAGAAAAGCCGGAAACGCAAGACCGGCACACGACCACACAGGATGCGCCACCGGATTGATATAAGAACTATATGCACAGATCAGCAATAACACCGCCATGCATATATTTATCCCCAATAATATCCAACCTAAAACCCGACCGATATATTTCATATTCTATTTTTTACTTGCATCAAACAAGCTTTTCTTCTCATCCGACGTGAGACTGTCATAACCGGACTTCCTCAGTTTGTCCAATATGCGGTCTATCTCGTCACTATTCTGCTTCTTACGGGCATTATATTCATAGTCTTTCGCCTTATCGCCATAATGCACTTTCATTTTGGGCTTCTTCGGAGAACGGTGTACCGTAAATCCGCTTGCTACCCAATCGATAAAACGGTTAATCCACGCCGTTGCATCATGCCCGCGGGTCAATCCGGTAGCAAACCACCATCCGGCCAATGCCCCTCCCAAGTGTGCGATATGTCCCCCGGCATTGCCCGAAGTCATAAAAAGCAAATCGGTCACCACCATAAACAGGGCTACATATTTCAACCGCACCGTTCCGATAAACATGAAATGTACCGGATAGTCAGGCTCGCGGACAGCCGTTGCCACCACAATGGCCAACACAGAGGCCGAAGCCCCCAATAAATAAGAATAATAAAGCGAATCACTGAAATATGGAAATACATTGTAAGCCAGCATATAAAGCAAACCGCCACAAAACCCACCTAAGATATACACCCCACGGAAATGCTTGGCCGAGAAAAAAGAAAGAAACAACTGCCCGAACCAATAGAGCCACAGCATATTAAACAACAAGTGAAGCACTCCGGCATGCATAAACATATAAGTAAACAGAGACCACGGCTGCTTGATAAACTGTACCGTCCATGCAGGTAACTCCAAATATTGCAGAATAAATGCACCGTTACGGTTAAACAACATCCACAGAATTCCCAACAGGGATGTCAGGACAAACACTCCGACATTGATATATATAAACTGGATATATATATTACCCCTGTTAAAACTATTCTTTAAATCAGTAATAAAACTGCCCATTGTTATTCTTTTTTCTCCAATACATTATTAATATAAAGCCAAATATCATTCCTCCCAAGTGAGCGAAATGAGCAATACCGTCAGCCGAGCTGCCGAAGCCCAAATAAATCTCCAATGCTGCATACCCATTACAAAATACTTCGCCTTAATAGGAAACGGAATCGGGAATACAAACATCTGACTATTGGGGAACAACATACCGAAAGCCAGCAAGATAGCATATACGGCCCCCGATGCCCCTACTGTAGTCATCAGATTGAGATATTCCGCCATCGGAATCACGGCAACTCCCGTATTAACCCCCTCATAATTGACCAATTCGGTGACATACTGAATATATTGCACTCCCTCCTGTACCAAACCTGCACCGATACCGCACAATATATAATAAAACAGAAAACGTTTCGGTCCCCAAACCTGTTCAAGCGTACGCCCGAACATCCACACTGCAAACATGTTAAAAAATATGTGCTGAAAACCAGCGTGCATAAACATATATGTAATCAACTGTGCCGGATTAAAATCGGAAGCCAGAAAAAAATGCAGTCCCAGCAAATCATTTAAATCAATTCCATACTTTGCAGCCACCACACTTCCGAAAAAGCATAGCACGTTTATTATCAATATATTCTTTGTTACAACAGGTATACTATTCATATTATTTTCTTCTATAATTCATTGATTGCTTGCAAATTTACAATTTTATTCTGTTATTTAGCAGAAAAACCCCATTCTCTTACGTTTTTTTGATTTTTGGCTTATCTTTTTTAGGCTATCTGTTTGATTTCTAATTTTGAAACTTTATATTTGTCCTTGATTTTGAAATTTCTTTTGTATTACATTAATAATTAATCGTTTTCATTATGAATAAGGCAGATCTAATCAGCGCAGTAGCCGCTGAATCAGGCTTGAGCAAAGCCGATGCAAAGAAAGCTGTTGAAGGAGTAGTTTCAGCAGTTTCAAATGCTCTGAAGAGTGGTGACAAAGTATCATTAGTTGGTTTTGGTACTTTCTCGGTTGTAGAAAAAGCAGAAAGAATGGGTATCAACCCGGCGACCAAAGAATCTATCACCATTAAAGCAAAAAAAGCAATCAAATTCAAGGCTGGTGCTGAATTATCGGAAGAAATCCAATAAATTGCTTATTTTAATAAAATGTAAAGGACTTAAGAGAGGGGCGCCGGCAATAGCGCCCTTTTTCTTTAAACAACTGATAATCTATGAATATTACGAAAACAACCTTATTGAGATACCTCATTGGCACAGTTGTCTGTGCATTCTCAGCACAAACCATCAGTGCAGAAGGGACCAAGCTTCCTTATTGGAAAGATATCCAAACCGTAGCAGTAAACAAAGAAGCTCCCCGCACGGCTTTCATGTCATACGATAACTCGGGACAGGCACTGACCGGCAAATACGAAAACAGCCCTTATTACAAATTACTGAACGGAAAGTGGAACTTCTACTACGTAGATGCCTACAAAGATTTACCTGCCAACATCGAACAGCCCGGCGCCGACATTACATGGAAAGAAATCAATGTACCCGGCAACTGGGAGGTACAAGGATATGGAACAGCCATCTATACCAATCAGCCATACGACTTCCAGCCCAGCAACCCGCAACCTCCGCATTTGCCCGAGGCCAATCCGGTAGGCGTTTATCAGCGAGACATCGAGATTCCCTCCAATTGGGACGGACGTGATATATACCTCCGCCTGGAAGGAGCTAAATCAGGCGTTTATGTATACCTCAACGGAAAAGAAGTCGGATATAGCGAAGACTCTAAGAATCCGGCAGAGTTTCTGATTAACAAATATCTGCAATCGGGCAAGAACTCATTGGTAGTAAAATGCTTCCGCTACAGCACCGGTTCTTATCTGGAGTGTCAGGACTTTTGGCGCCTGAGCGGAATCGAAAGAGATGTATTCTTGTTCTCACAGCCCAAGACTGCCGTTCAGGACTTTGAAGTAGTCTCTACCCTCGACGATACCTATAAGAACGGTATCTTCAAACTGGACGTGAATGTGACCAACCATACCGCCGCCAACAAGAACGTAACCGTAACTTACGAGTTGCTGGATGCCGACAAGAAAGTTGTTACCTCTGCCGAGACACCTTGCAATGTAAGTGCAGACGGAAAAAATACCGTTACTTTCAATGCTTCATTAAACAATGTAAAGACTTGGACTTCCGAACAGCCCAACCTTTATAAATTATTGATTTCTTTAAAAGAAGATGGAAAAATAACAGAAGTTATTCCGTTCAATGTCGGCTTCCGTCGCTTTGAAATCAAACCGATTGACCAAATTGCAGGAAACGGCAAGCCTTATATCTGCTTCTTTGTCAATGGCCAGCCGTTAAAGATGAAGGGTGTGAACATTCACGAGCACAACGAAGCAACCGGTCACTATGTTCCCGAAGAACTGATGCGCAAAGACTTTGAACTGATGAAGCAACACAATATCAATACCGTTCGTCTGTGCCACTATCCGCAAGACCGCAAGTTCTATGAGCTTTGTGACGAATATGGTCTCTATGTATACGATGAAGCCAATATTGAAAGCCACGGCATGAAATACGACCTCCGCAAAGGCGGTACATTAGGCAACAACCCCGAATGGTTGAAACCTCACATGGACCGCACCATCAATATGTATGAACGCAATAAGAACTACCCGTCTTTAACCTTCTGGTCATTGGGTAATGAAGCCGGAAACGGATATAATTTCTATCAAACTTACCTTTGGGTGAAAGACCGTGAAACCAAAGGCATGAACCGCCCTGTGAACTACGAACGCGCACAATGGGAATGGAATACCGATATGTTCGTTCCTCAGTATCCGGACGCAAGCTGGTTTGAATCGATAGGCAAAGAAGGCAGTGACCGTCCTATCATGCCATCCGAATACGCACACGCCATGGGCAACTCCACCGGCGGTCTGTGGGCACAGTGGCAAGCCATTTATAAATATCCCAATCTGCAGGGCGGATATATTTGGGACTGGGTGGACCAAGGCATTCTGCAGAAAGATGAAAACGGACGTCCGTTCTGGGCATACGGCGGCGATTTCGGAAAAGACGCACCCAGCGACGGCAACTTCCTCTGCAACGGTATCGTCAGTCCCGACCGCACTCCGCATCCTGCCATGGCAGAAGTGAAATATGCTTATCAGAATGTAGGCTTCGAGATGACCGATGCGACACAAGGCAAGTTCCTTATCACCAACCGTTTCTACTTCACCAACCTGAAGAAGTATATGATTGTGTATGAGCTGAAAGCCAACGACAAGATTATAAGAAGCGGAAAAGTCTCGTTAGACATTGCTCCGCAGGCCTCCAAAGAATTCACGGTCAACGTAAACGGTTTGAAAGCCAAGAAAGATACCGAATACTTCGTCAATTTCCACGTCATTGCCGTCGAACCTGAAATCCTGATTCCGGCAGGTCACGAAATTGCACGTGACCAATTCCAATTGCCTATCGAGCCTTTGAAAGACGAGTTCATGGCAGGCAAGGGAATGAAAGCAGTGAAGAACGGAGACGAGATGGTAGTTTCGGGCAGCGGAATGCAATTTGTCCTGAACGAAAAGAGTGGCATCGTTACCTCTTATAAAGTAAACGGCACCGAATACTTCAAAGACGGCTTCGGCATTCAACCCAACTTCTGGCGTGCACCGAATGACAATGATTACGGTAACGGCGAGCCCAAGCGCACCCACGTGTGGAAACAATCGAGCAAGGACTTCAAAGTAACCCATACTTCCTTTACCGACAATACCCTGAGCGTGACTTACGCATTGCCTGCCGGCAACCAATACATTGTAAATTACACCTTTGGCAAGAACGGCAGCCTACATGTAGGTTGTGACTTCAAGGCAGCAGACATCAAAGCAGAAGTACCTCGTATCGGTGTACGTTTCCGTCTGCCGGCAGAAATGAACCAAGTTGCCTACTTCGGCCGCGGCCCTGAAGAAAACTACATCGACCGCAAGGCAGGAACCATCGTCGACCTCTATAAAACAACGGCCGATGATATGTACTTCCCCTATGTTCGTCCACAGGAAAACGGCCATCACGTCGATACCCGTTGGGTAGCATTAAGCAAAAAAGGCGGCAAAGGGTTGCGCATCACAGCCGACAAGACTTTCGGTTTCAATGCCTTGCGTAACTCAGTAGAAGATTTTGATTCGGAAGAAGCCACTAATCGTCCGCGCCAATGGAACAATTTCTCGGCCGAAGAAATTGCCAATCGCAGCGAAGCTAAGGCAAAAAATGTTCTCCGCCGCCAAACTCATATCAATGACATTACTCCGCGTGATTTCGTAGAGGTATGCATAGATATGCAGCAACAAGGTGTAGGCGGTTATGACAGCTGGGGAGCATGGCCCGAAAAATGGGCTTTGATTAACCCGAACCAGTCTTATAGCTGGGGCTTCACTATCACTCCGTTAAAATAATTTTTCAAACTCTGCCATGGGATATTGGAAAGCCCCCCATGGCAGGGTTTTATATATTCTCCTTTCCTTAAAGTTCCCATATCATCCGGATCATTTCTCCCTTCCTCCTTTCATCAGCCGTTGAGACGCCCTGTTGATGGGAGTTTCGGTAGTGAATGGGCATCGTTTCATCACCCATTCAACCTCCCTTCATTTATAAAATTTCTCCCGGCGGGACAAATACTGAAGGCAGATTGTGAAGGGACTTGGGAAGCGCGGCTGAAACAGGGATGAGGGGATGTCCTTTCATCATTAATCACTTGATAGTCAATGTATTTTAATTAAAATGTAAGGATGAACGGAAAAGAAGGAATAACCGACTTAGTGAGGGGGGGGATGATCCTGTTTGCCCTACATGAAAAAGATGCCGAGCTTTTTTAAAAAGGTGCTGAAGTTTTTAAGAAACATACCGAGCTTTTTTGAAAACCTCAAGGTCTTTTTGCACACGCCAAACTACATACGGTGGCATAAGCCTGCACATATATACACGTAAGCCTACACGTATATACGCATCGGGCTACACGTACGTACACATAAGCCTACGCATATATATATCATCCGATTAACGTTTTTTCATCCTATTCTCTTTGTCAGACAAGCCATTCGATATTGCTTCTTCACGGCCGTGAAGAACTCTAACCACGACCGTGGTTAACATTAGCCACAGACGTGGAGAAGTAATATTGAACTAAAATGACTGAATGCAGGATATAAAAGAACTCATTTTGATTTCGTATATTTGCCCCAATGAAGCCAAACAATAAAGTTCTACTGGGGATGAGTGGGGGAACGGACAGTTCCGTTGCCGCCTTACTGTTACAGGATGCCGGATACGAAGTGACCGGTGTCACTTTTCGTTTTTATGAAAAAGAAGGAGATACGGAATATTTGGATGACGCACGGACTTTATGTGAACGACTGAAAATCAAGCATATCTCCTACGACGTTCGCAATATGTTCCGAGAGACAATCATTGATTATTTTATCCGCGAATACATGGCCGGACATACCCCTGTGCCCTGCACGCTCTGTAACAATAACCTCAAATGGCCACTTCTGCAACAGCTGGCCGATGAATTGGGCATCTATCATTTTGCTACCGGTCACTATGTCCGCAAACGTTTCATCGACGGATTTTACCACATCACTGCCGGAGCAGACCCTGACAAAGACCAGTCGTTCTTTTTATGGGGGCTTCCACAAGATATTCTGCAACGGATGTTGCTCCCTATGGGTGAACTCACCAAAATCCGGGTTCGGGAAATTGCGGAAGAACGAGGTTTTTTAAAAGCTGCCCATAAACGTGACAGTCTGGGCGTTTGTTTTTGCCCGATGGACTATCGCACGTTTTTACGCCGCGAACTACCGGAGAACAGCATCCGCCCCGGAAAATTCTTCGATGAAACGGGAAACTTCATTGCATATCACGAAGGCTATCCTTTCTATACCATCGGTCAGCGACGGGGATTGGGGATTGATTTAAACCGTGCCGTCTTCGTAAAAGATATATTTCCCGAAGAAAATAAAGTGATATTGAGTAATTTAAAAGCGTTGGAAAAAACAGAAATGACATTGAAAGACTGGAATATCACAAATCCTGACGCATTGCTCTGCAAGGACGATGTGATTGTGAAAATACGCTATCGCAAACAAGCCAATCGCTGCACAGTGACGCTGCAAGCGGACAATACACTCCATGTGCAATTGCACGAGCCGCTCACCGCCATTGCTACCGGACAGGCAGCCGCTTTTTATCGGGAAGACGTGGTGTTGGGAGGGGGAATTATCCAATAGGAGAAAAAGAAAGTTGATAAAAGCAGCCTTCACACAAAAGCCCTATGAGCAGGACGTTTCAGCACTTGTTATGTGTGAAAGGAGAGTAAGACAGAAAGGTCGTTAGATTCTGAATATCAGCCGAAATTGCAATATCGGAAAAATAAAGCACATATCTTTTGGGTGTTCCCGAAAGTATGCGTACTTTTGATTTCAAATAAAAAATGAATATGTCACGATTCGTCAATCCCTTTACCGACCTGGGGTTTAAGGTCATCTTCGGGCAACCTGCCAGTAAAGGGCTGCTCATCACCCTGCTGAATGAGTTGCTTGCGGGCGAACATCATATAGAGGATCTTTGTTTCCTTGACAAGGAAGACCATGCGGACAATGTGCATGACAAAGGCATCATTTATGACCTCTATTGTCGTACGGACAGTGGCGAGTATATCATTGTAGAGATGCAAAATCGTTGGCACAGCCATTTTCTGGACCGTACATTGTATTATGTATGCCGTGCCGTAGGCAGGCTGACCGAGCTTCCGCCTCCCGATACAATAAAGATACCCGTCGAGAAGGATACGGACGGCATGGTATGTGAAAGTAGTGTCCCGTATGGCTCCCGTTATAGACTGAGTACCGTATACGGCATCTTCCTGATGAATTTCAAGGAGGACGGACTGGATAAGAAATTCCGTACGGATATAGTGCTCGCCGACAGGGATACGGGACGAGTGGTCAACCCCCATCTACGCCAAATTTATCTGCAATTCCCTTATTTCAATAAGGAACTTGCTGAATGTGAGACATTGTATGAGAAATTAATGTATGCATTGAAGAATATGAATGACTGGAACAGAATGCCGGATGCACTGAAGGAACAAGTGTTTAAATACTTGGACCAATTGGCTGCTGTCGCCAATTTATCGGAAGAAAACAGAATAGCTTATGACAAAGCAGTGGATCGCTATCGGGTAAGCCGGATAGTGGAAGAAGACATTCGTAGGGAAGCTACAGAAGAAGGACGAGAAGAAGGAATGAAAAAAGGACGAGAAGAAGAACGACTTTCAAATGCACTGAAAATGAAAGCAAAAGGACTGGACTATGAAACCATTTCCGACATTACAGGCTTATCCATTCAGGAAATCGAAAAATTGGGAATTGACGACAGAAGAGACGAAGGGAAGTTGTAAATCTCAACAAAAGGGAGTGTGCCAAAACTAAACCGGCCTATCCAGTTTCAGCTGTAGAGGCAGGGGTTGCCTGCCCGAAGACACAAAGCAAACCGTTTTCGGGCGAGCAAACCTCACTCCTACGAACGAAACGACAGCATTATCCACGTTTTGACACAACCCCAACTCTAATTAAAAAAGTTAACCAATCATGCCGAAAAGAAACCTGCATAGCAAACTGTTCATGCAGCATCCTCTCATATTGTAATGCCAAATCCGTTTTTTTTGTTAATTGTTTGCCTATTCCACACATTAAATTTATACCTTTGCATTTCTAATTGGATGAATTATGGAAAATAAACTAACCATTTACAATACATTAAGTCGCAGAAAGGAACTTTTTGTTCCGCTTCACGCGCCTCATGTAGGCATGTATGTGTGTGGCCCTACGGTATACGGCGATGCCCATCTGGGACATGCCCGTCCGGCCATCACCTTCGATATCCTGTTCCGTTATCTCACCCATCTGGGATACAAAGTGCGCTATGTGAGAAATATCACCGATGTAGGTCATTTGGAACATGATGCCGATGAAGGTGAAGACAAGATTGCAAAAAAAGCACGTCTTGAACAATTGGAACCGATGGAAGTGGTACAATATTACCTGAACCGTTACCACAAAGCAATGGAAGCCCTCAATGTACTTCCGCCCAGCATCGAGCCGCATGCTTCGGGACATATCATCGAGCAAATCCGCCTGGTGGAAGAAATCATGAAAAACGGATATGCTTACGAAAGTGAAGGTTCCGTGTATTTTGATGTAGCAAAATACAACAAGGATCATCATTACGGCAAACTATCGGGACGTAACCTGGACGATGTGCTGAATACCACCCGCGAACTGGACGGACAAAGCGAAAAGCATAATCCTGCCGACTTCGCTTTGTGGAAAGCAGCTCAACCGGAACATATCATGCGCTGGCCCAGCCCATGGAGCAACGGTTTCCCCGGATGGCACTGCGAATGCACTGCTATGGGCAAGAAATACCTGGGTGAACATTTCGACATTCACGGTGGAGGCATGGACTTGATTTTCCCACACCACGAATGTGAAATTGCACAGAGTGTGGCTTCGCAGGGAGACGATATGGTTCACTACTGGATGCACAATAACATGATTACCATCAATGGACAGAAGATGGGCAAGAGTTATGGCAACTTTATTAACCTGAGCGAGTTCTTTGAAGGCTCACACAAGTTGCTGACACAGGCATATAGTCCGATGACCATCCGTTTCTTCATCCTTCAGGCACACTATCGCAGCACGGTGGACTTCAGCAACGAAGCCCTGCAAGCTGCCGAAAAGGGATTGCAACGTCTGCAAGAAGCCGTAAAAGGGTTGGAACGCATCACTCCGGGTAAACAGACTACCGGTATAGACGGTATAAAAGAACTTCGTGCCAAATGCTATGAAGCGATGAATGATGACCTCAACTCACCGATTGTCATCGCTCATCTGTTTGACGGTGCACGAATGATTAATACGGTTCTCGACAAGAAAGCGACTATTTCGGAAGAAGACTTGGAAGAACTGAAAAGCTTATTCCCTCTTTTCATGTACGAAATTCTCGGTCTGAAAGAAGAAACTGCCAACAACGAAGCACGCGAAGAGGCTTACGGCAAAGTGGTAGACATGTTGCTGGAACAACGCATGCAGGCAAAAGCCAACAAAGACTGGGCTACCAGCGACAAGATTCGCGACGAGCTGGCCGCTTTGGGCTTTGAAGTAAAAGATACAAAAGACGGATTTACCTGGAAACTGAACAAGTAAGAATATTTAAAAGGAGTGTGTCCAAACGTTGATGATGCTGTCATTTTGCCGATAGGGGCAAGATTTGATAGATTATTCTAGTTTTGACACACACCCTTTATCTTTTACTCCTTTCAAACCGAAATAATAAACCGGAAATAAAATCCTTTCCCTTCTATCAAATCCACCTCTACCTGTCCCTCATCCGATTAACAATACTTTTAACGGATATAAGAGTAACATGGCAGCAGTCACTCAATCATTTTATTCCGAAAATAACTCCCTTAATGGGTATTTTTAACCCTATTCGTTTGCAAATGAACAACAATATTTTTAATTTCGTCAAACAACTGCATTACAAACCCTACAAATCCATGACGTAATGAAAAACAAAGTCCTGTTAATTTGCCTGTCACTACTGATATCCTTAGGGGTATCCGCACAGAAATACACGATTTATATCGATGATTTCAATAGCGAGATCAAAATTCCCAATAAAGTTCTCAGCACCATTCGGAATGTTGTACTGGACGGTATACAACAAACGAATCGTGTGAATATCATTGATGCTGTTTCCGTAGGTGCCAACCTTAATTTGAGCCCATTGGAAGATGCACGCCGTTTTCGGGCAGACTATCTGCTACGCGGGAATATAGTGTCACGCGAAGCTACTGACGACGGAAGTTCACATCCTCGTTACCACAGCCGCGAGAACAGTTTTAAAGAGAAGTTTAAACTACAGTTGGACTTGATTCGTACCAGTGACGGAACCACTATCGGTACAAGGATTTACGAAGAAACCGGTTCGTCATCGGGCAAAGATGCAAGTCAGTTTGCAGCACTGGAACATTCACTGTTGGGCATGTCATATGAAATGAGAAATTTTATAGAGAATTACTTTAAGGTTTATGGCAGTATCTTGAAACTTGCCGGTGATAATGGGAAAAAAGCCAAAACGGTTTATATCAACCTGGGATATGACGATCCCATAAAGGAAGGTCAACGGTTTGATGTAATGGAAGATGGTATGATTGACGGTAATTATATGGAAGATAAAGTAGGAGAAGTGCGCATTGATAAAATCATGGGACCGAAAATTTCTCTATGTAAGGTTAATAAAGGAGGAGAGGATATCTTAAGGATAATCAATGAAGGGAAAATTACATTGAGACTGGTTTCCAGAAAAGCCAAACTCTTTGACGACTAAGACTACAGGTATTGGAAATGCCTGTAGTGACAGGGGTTGCCCGAATACACAAAGCAAACTGTTTTCGGGCGAGCAAACCTCGCCCCTACTTCTTCTCGACAATCGATGTCAACGGATGCCTGTTTCCTTTTATCTCTTTCAAGAATGCCTTGGCAGAGCCAAAGTTCAGATAAAGGTCCAGACGCACGGGTAAATGGTTTTTATCATCGGTGATATAAAAGGTAATCACCTCTTTCTCTTTTCCCTTTTTATATTCCACCAACGAAAAGACAAGGCAACGATATTTCACTCCGCCTTCTGCCTTAAATACTTTCTTTCCACGATAAATCAACGTCTGGTCTTCTATCTTAGTGCCGGTGGCCATCGGGAAAATAATCTTCTGCCCCACCGTGTAATCATCGACATCGAAAGAGCGTGCCTGCATCAGAATGCTCAACATATCAAACATACATCCTTCGCTTTCGTCACGCGCCCTCACCGTATCACGACCCCGACGCATCCTGCGCTGATTGGCAATACATTTATCATCTTTATAGCTGAACCATACTTCGTCCACCGTATAACGGTCACCTTCCTCCGCCCCTTTACGGAAATAAAGAGGCTCCAACCGATTGGTCGTGATGCAAGTCAGCGTATCACGCATCTTAAAAAAGAAATCGACCATACCATTTGTGGCAGCCACCAAATTAGTGCGGAAACAAGGCTTACCCTGATAAGTCACTGCCTGCATATCCATTCGGGCAACACCGGCATCTTTCCAGATGAATTTCCAGTTGAACTTAAGGTCATAAGTCAACAGTTCGCCCGCTTGTATGGCTTCATTCTTTGCAGCACACTGCGCTCCCGCGGCACATATAGTGAACCAAGAACACAATAGTATGAATATAATCTTTTTCATCGGCCTAGTTTTCTAGCTCTTTCTTTGTTTCTGTCCTGTATCTTCTTCGTCTCTTCCGGCTTCTGCTTCTTTATTTCATCCAATTTCTGCTTTTCAACCGGAACCGCATTGATATTCCAATTCTCCTCAAACTCAAAGTTTGCCTTCATCTCCCATACTTTCGGGAAATAATAGACTTCTTCAGGCTGTAAGTGCTCCGAATACTTTCCGGTGTCCCAGACACCGTTGCCATTCCGGTCGTTGAACAGACGGATATAGAATTTCGTACCGGGATTGAGATAATAGAAATCCGCCGTATTTTGAGGAGTTATCCGTTGTTGGCGCAACACCTTTCCACTTCCGTCCAGCAACTCTACCACTGCTGTCGAATCTGCTCCGGTAATATTCAGCAAAATGGTTCCGTATTCATCCAGTTTTTTCACCTTCATGGTCTGTTTCACCTTATTGGTATGCAGACCATACACTCCCTTAAAGGCCATCGAGTCTATCGACAACTGATATTCCTTTTCGGGCTCCCACTCCGCCAATATCTCATACTTGCGAGGCAACACCGAATCCGAGACAAACAGAAACGGAATTTCTTCCCACAGGCTGTCTTTCTTTATTTCCATGTGAATGGCTGCCGTGTCAATGCTCGCCACAGGCTCATCGAACGACAGATATACATTTCTATCAAGGTCGAAAGCAGAAGGAGCATCCACATTCAACGTAAGGAACTTGGTGGGCTCCGGTTCAATCTTTTCTCCTTTCTTTTCTTTCTTTTTGCGTTCCTTTTCCTTCTCTTCGGCTGCTTTCGCCTCCAGTTTCTCCCGCTCCGCACGAGTCAACTTATTTGCCAAAAAAAGCGTATCAGTCTGCGGAACAAGACGGTCCAACGTATCCGTTGCCAAGTAATCCATCTGAATTTCGAGCGTGTCCATCTGATATATCAACGAGTCTTTAATCCAATAGCAGATAGAGTCGTTGCGGTCGGTCTTCTCGATGATAAAAGCATCCCGTTCGTCAAAATTCAATCCTTTCAGTGTGGGAAGCGTATCCGCCCGCGCACTGAAAGTAAGAACAAAATGATTCTCTTTGTCACGTTCACTGCGAGTAAGGTATTGACGGTCATTCTCTTCCTTAAACGCTCTCAGGATAATATCATCCGGCAGGAAACGGATATAACCCACACTTTTGATGGTATCGATGGTCAGTGAGTCCTTCCAAATCGTATCCTGACGCATGGCATCCTCCATGGCAGGTATAATAATGGAATCGCTGAAAGCAATCATCTCGGTCTTGGAATCGAATAAGTAGTTCTGATTACCATCCATTAAAGCATAGATACGATATTTGCCGGGTGCAATACCGCGAATGGAAAAGTGTCCGCGACTGTCGGTACGGGATACCCGGTCGAATGGTTTCTTCATAAAAGCACTGTCACTCAAGTCAGAGTGCAGACCTACCTGAATATTCTTCACCGGCTCCAAGTCTGAAGCACTGAGCACTGTCCCCGATACTTCCATTGTATCAATAGTCGTACCAGTGGAAAAGGTAAAGGCATAATTACCTAGTGGATTACCCTCGTTGTTGTCAACAATAGCATCCGCGAAGTCAATAGTATAAGTAGTATTCGGTCTTAACGAATCCACCAGTCCTACCACTACTTTCCTCCCACTGGCTTTGATTTCAGGCTGTTCCAACTGGGGAGGAGATACAACCACTTTCTCCGCAGCCTTTTCCAGCTTGATAAATTCATCAAATTCAATAGTTACTTTTTTCTCTTTACTATTGATGGCAAATGGTTTAGGAGTACTCCGGACAAACTTTGGCGGTTCTTCATCATACGGACCACCATCGGGGTTTCCCATGCTGGCGCATGAGTACACCACAATCATCAACATCAGCAAAGCAGGTAATTTATGTCTATTCCAATTCATTTCTTTACTTGTTCAAGCTTAGCATTTCTTCTATATATTCACGTGTATTGCTCAGCCTAGGTACTTTGTGTTGTCCTCCCAGCTTACCTTTCTCTTTCAACCAATCATGGAACAGGTTAGGACGGGCCACAATAATTTCCAACGGCTGCAAGGTAAGGTTTTTATGTCGTTTTGCTTCGTAATCAGAGTTAATTTCTTGTAAAGAGGTATCGAGTACCTTGCTAAATTTCTCTAAAGAGTCCGGCTTGACTGCAAATTCTATCAACCACTGATGACGGCATTTGGCATTGGCATCCATAAAAACAGGAGCAGCGGAGTAGTCTGTGATTTGTGCTCCGGTAGCGGCACACGCCTTTGCCAGTCCCTGTTCGGCATTGTCCACCATCAGTTCTTCACCAAAAGCATTAATGAAATGCTTGGTGCGGCCCGTGATGACAAACTTATAAGGATACTTGCTCGTGAACTTCACCGTATCGCCAATCATATAACGCCACAAACCGCAAGACGTACTGATAACCATTGCATAGTTCTTGTTCAGCTCCACGTCTGCCAAAGGAATAATATGAGGATTTTCGTTTTCTATTTCTTCCATCGGAATGAATTCATAGAACACCCCGTAGTCAATCATCAGCATCATGGCAGGGTCGTCGAAATCATTTTGCAATCCGAAGAAACCTTCACTGGCATTGTAAGTCTCCATGTAGTGCATTTTATCACTGCGGATAATCTGCTTGTATTGTTCGCGATAAGGGGTAAATGCCACTCCTCCATGAAAGAACACTTCCAGATTAGGCCATACCTCCGCCAGATTATCTGTGCCCTTGATTTCCATAATATGTCTGACAACAGCCAACATCCACGAAGGCACTCCCGACAGATTGGTCACATTCTTGTTCATCGTGCTACGCGCAATCTTTTCCACCTTTTCCTCAAAGTCACTCAACAATGCGATTTTCTTTTCGGGCACACGAATAAGGTTGACCAATGGATTGACATTCTCAATCAGAATGGCAGACAAGTCACCCACCAAACTCCGCTTCAGATTATAATTGGAAGCATGACTACCTCCCAAAATCAGCCCTTTTCCCGAAAAAAAACGGCTATCGGGATTTTGCTGCAAATAAAGCGCGACGGCATCCATACCGCCGGCATAATGGATATCGTGCAATCCTTCCTTGCTGACAGGAATAAACTTGCTCTTATCATTTGTCGTACCCGAAGACTTTGCAAACCAAATAACTTCACCCGGCCACAACACATTTTTTTCTCCCCGGCGCATGCGCTCCACGTACGGCTTTATTTCCTCATAAGTCTGCAAAGGAACACGTTGATAATCCTGATAACTCTTTATGTCTTTATAGCTATACTCCAATCCCCATTCCGTATTGGCAGCGTCTTTGATAAGACGTTTAAAGACCTTTGCCTGAATAGCTTCCGTTTGAGTGGCATACAATGCTGTAGCGGCCTGTCTGGGTTTGAATAGTGTACTAATTAGTTTGGTCGAATTCATTTCCGTTAATATACAATTCGTTATATCCTGCAAAATTAACCTTTTCTGTATTAATAAGCCTTATAACATTATTTTTTTTATAGATTTCTGCATTACTTTTATTTTTTCTTATCTTTACGCACGCTTACAACTTAACATCAGAGGCTATGAAGATAGGAATTTTGACATCAGGAGGAGACTGTCCCGGAATAAACGCCACTATCAGAGGAGTTTGTAAAACAGCCATAAATCACTACGGCATGGAAGTATTTGGAATCCGAAGCGGATTTCGAGGCTTACTGGACAACGATATAGAACCTTTGACAGAAAAATCGTTATCGGGTTTGCTTAATTTAGGAGGAACCATTCTTGGAACTTCACGTGAAAAACCATTTAAAAAGCGTCTGTCTGCCGCTTCCGAAGACAAACCGGCATTAATGTTGAAGAATATCCATGAACTGGGACTGGACTGCATTGTCTGTATCGGTGGAAATGGTACGCAAAAAACCGCTGCCAAATTAGCACAAGCGGGCGTCAATGTGGTATCTGTTCCTAAAACCATCGACAACGATGTATGGGGAACCGATGTTTCTTTCGGGTTCGATTCTGCTGTAACGATTGCAACCGATGCCATCGACCGTTTGCATTCGACTGCCAGTTCGCACCAGCGTGTCATGGTTATTGAAGTGATGGGACATAAAGCCGGATGGATTGCCCTTTACTCAGGCATGGCAGGCGGCGGTGATGTTATTCTCATCCCGGAACTACCCTATAATATCCACAACATCGGCAACACCATTATCGAAAGACTGAAAAAAGGAAAACCCTACTCCATCGTCGTTGTGGCAGAAGGTATCCAAACCATCAACGGCAAAAAAGCTGCCGAATACATAGCCGAAGAAATAGAATATGAAACCGGATTTGAGACCCGTGAAACTGTACTGGGATATATCCAGCGTGGCGGCTCCCCCACTCCATACGACCGTAACCTTGCCACCCGAATGGGAGGACATGCCACAGAACTGATTGCTTCCGGACAATTCGGACGAATGGTTTCCTTGCAAGGAGCTCAGATAGGCTCTGTTTCTTTGAATGAGGTAGCCGGCAAATTAAAACTGGTAGACGAAAACCATGACCTGATTGTCCAAGGAAAACGAATGGGAATCTGTTTCGGCTAACTCCCTTGTATTTCAGGCTTATCAATATACTTGGATGGCGACACTCCGAATTGCTCAGTGAAATGTTTTCGGAGTGTGCGGGTGTCGCTATAACCTACCATTTCGGCTATTTCTTGAATGGAATATCTGTTCTCCATAATTAGAGAGGCAGCCTTGCTCATCCGTACACTCCGAATCATATCAATAGCAGCCAGTTCGCTACGTTGCTTTATTTTTCTATAAAGGGTAGGCTGACTCATATTCAATTGCTCCGCCAACATTTTTACATTAAAGTTCTCATTCGCCAGATTAGCTTCTATGACGTGAATAACCCCTTTCATAAAATCATCTGCCGTTTCTTCTGCCTCGCCCTGTTTCGTTTCCTTCTGCTTCAGCATCAAAGCTTTGGTATAAATACGCTTCAGGCGTTCGCGTTGCAAGATAAGACTCTCTACCCTCGATTTCAGTATTTCCGGATTAAACGGTTTCAGTATATAATCGTCCGCCCCCACTTTAGATCCATACAGGATATCCGCATCTTCTGCCTTGGCAGTCAACATCAAAATAGGAATATGCGCAGTGCACGGCCGCTCCCGAATCTCACGACAACAGACAAATCCATCCTTAACGGGCATCATGATGTCCGATATAATAAGATTCGGAATCTTCTCCGTAGCTATCCGGACACCTTCTTCTCCATTGACAGCCTCATACAACGTATAATTCTTGCAAAACAAACTGCATATATAGGCACGCACCTCCTCGTTGTCTTCAATAATAAGAAGGCTTTTCTTGTTTCCATCCTCTTTTTCCTGCTCGGCAACAGAGGAACTTACAGGTACAGGAATATCCGTCTCCTCATTCACCGGTGTTTCCACCAGTTCATACTTATCTTCCGAAAAATGAGCATTTCCCTCAGGAATAGCCAATACAAACGTACTTCCTTCTTGCAGACTACTCTTCAAAGAGATAGAGCCATGATGCAAATCCATGGTATTCTTTACAATACGCAGCCCGATACCGACTTTAGTAGAGAGCATCGGAACTTGGTCACCCGTGATGAAAGAGTCAAAAACCCGTTCCTGCAACTCTTCGGGTATTCCTTTACCTGTATCAGAAACAGTCAGTTTGCAAAATGCCTGTCCATCTATTTGTACCCGCTCCATGCGTAAAATGACACGACCCCGAGGAGAAGTGTATTTAAAGGCGTTCGACAATAAATTACGGATGGCCGATGATATTTTCTCCACATCTATCCATAACACCAACGGCTCTGCAGGGAGTTGAATATCGAAGCCAAACCCTTTTGTCTCAGCAATCTGACGAAAAGAGTCCACTACTTCCTCCACAACAGTCACTATATCGGTTTGAGACAGGCGAAGCTTTACCATGCCCGCCTCTATCTTCTGCACATAAAGTAAATGGTCTACCAATGTATGCAATGAAGCGGCATTACGATAAACCACAATTAGTTTCTTATAAATTACATCAGCCGAATTCAATGTCTGCAACAATTCTTGCAAAGGCGAAAGTATTAAAGTCAGCGGCGTACGCAACTCATGTGAGGCATTGGTAAAGAAGTTCTCCCGCTCCAGCCGTATCTGCTTCTCCTTGTCTCGTTCTACGTTGGCCGTAAAAACTTCATGTTCCAATTGCAGCTCATGCTCCAATCTCTTTTGACGAAGCCGGAACCGATTGATAGTCCATAATACAATCATGAGAGCCAATCCCAACAGCGATAATTTAAACCATACCGTTTCACTCCAATGTGGAAGAATAACTACTTTCAAAGAAGTCATTTTACCCATTTTCTCATCCGGAAACAAATTCTGCACTTCAAACATATACTCGCCTGCACGCAAATTGGCATACGATATCTTTTCACCTCTGTTGCCTATCATCCAGTCCGTTTGATAAGGAAACAGCCGATACCGAAGCTTCTGCTGCTCTTCGGAATAAGACAGATTATTAAAGGTGAGCGAGAAATCACGATTTCTGTTATTCAATTCTATTTCCTTGGTATAAAACAAATTATTATTCAGTATCACCTGCCCGTTTATCTCTTCCCCGATATTTACCGTCTTGTTTCCAACTTCCAAGGTAGAAACAGCAACAACCTCCGAGAAAGGAAAAGCATTGATATCCTCCGGATTGAAATAAGTAAGACTCTTATTATTACCAAAGAACAAATTATTACCATGTAAGAACGCAGTGCGGTTACTACCTGAGATATAATAATGGTAGAATAATCTCTGATGACGGCTATAACGCGAAACCCCCGAATTGGAGCCAAGCCATATTTGCCCCTT
>OJMK01000167.1_pt1 | contig 75197 bp, 54 predicted proteins | sample 1597201 | NCBI WGS metagenome assembly OJMK01 (sample SAMEA2452125, study PRJEB22498) | human gut metagenome | reverse complement strand
TTAAGCCTGTAGCTAGCGTTCATCCTGAGCCAGGATCAAACTCTTCATTGTAAAATATTTTCTTAACTCTTTCGAGTATTGTTTTCTCTGTTCAGGAAACCGATTTTTTCATTCTCCTTGTTTCCAAGGGTTATTGACGGTTGTCTTCCGTTCATCCTATACATTATTTATTATATACAGGACTACTTCTTGTACTACATCCTAGTCTGTTTATCTAAAGTCTTTCAAAGAACTATCTTTTCTTTCGTGCTCCCGTTTCAGCGGGAAAGCGTTTGCAAAGGTAAGGCGTTTTTTCGTAACCTCCAAATTTTTTCGAAAGTTTTTTGAAAAAAATTTCCAGAAGGTTCTCAGAAGGCGTGCGGCTTATCCTTTCTCGCTCCCTTGCACATCCGCAAGGTAAGATACTCGGTGCAGCAGTCAGCACTGTCTCCCGTAGCCTCAGCTCTTCCAGTCTGTCATCTTCAGCGGCTCTCCCTCTCGAAAGCGGTTGCAAAGGTACAGACTTTTTCCGTTTCCGCAACTTTTACACCATACTTTTTTGCAGAAATTTTTCAGGTTCTTGCCTAACTCGCTGATTTACTTTATGCTATAAAGCATAATTTTTATTGCAATACGAAAACGGATGTGAAATGACCTACATTATATAATTCGTGCGTGCGCGTACGTGTGCGCGAAACGAGACGGAAAAAGTTTTACAAAAAATAGGGGAAAACAGCTGCAAAGCCTGAAGCTGCGAATGGAATACGGAAAAAGGAACGGAGTTTTTACACGGACAAGGAGGAACTTTTTACGTTTCCGCTACGAAAAACATACGGTTCCGCAACGCAAAACGTACGGTTCGCATGGCGGAAACATACGTTTCGCCAAAGGAAAACATAAAAATAATGGAAACATTACACGGTTTTCTACCCGAGGTTTTCTAAAAAAACCGGATTCCGGAAAAAAAGACAGCCCTTCGCGTAAGGGCATAAAAAAAGGAGTTCCGCTGAACTCCAACCTTTGTTAACCTTAAATCTAATACTATGAAAGACACAGTACAAAGAATTATTTTGAAATCCTCTAAAAGTAAATAAAGTATTTTCCGAAAAATAAAATCGATATTTCTCCCAAAATCCGCTAACTTAGCCCCTCTTAAAAATGATTTACCTATGGCACTTATCAAATCAGTAAGAGGGTTTACTCCTCAAATCGGTGAGAATTGTTATCTGGCCGACAATGCCACCATCATCGGCGATGTAGTAATGGGAAAGGATTGCAGCGTATGGTTCAATGCAGTACTTCGGGGAGATGTAAACTCCATCCGTATCGGCGACCGTGTGAACATTCAAGACGGTACCGTGCTTCATACGTTATATGAGAAATCAACCGTAGAAATAGGCAATGACGTATCTATCGGCCACAACGTGACACTTCACGGAGCTTGTGTGCACGACAATGCCCTGATTGGGATGGGGTCTACCCTGCTCGACCATGCCGTAGTAGGCGAAGGAGCCATCGTGGCTGCCGGTGCACTTGTACTTGCCAATACCGTCATTGAACCGCATACGCTTTGGGGCGGCGTACCCGCCAAGTTTATCAAGAAAGTTGACCCTGCACAGAGCAAGGAACTGAATCAGAAGATTGCCAACGGATATCTGATGTATGCTTCCTGGTTCAAAGAGGAAGAAACCGAGAAATAAAAAACAGCCTCGCAAGGTTTACGGCATTCGATTCCGTAAGTATTGCGAGGCTGTTACTTTTTATCTTTACCTAAGATTATTTATTCTTCAACTCTTCCAGCAACTCAGCCACATCTTCTTCACGTGTGGCCCAACTGGTCGCGATACGTACCACTGTCGTACCGTCAGCCCGTTTTTCCCACACCTCAAAGCCGATGCGCTGTGCCAGTTTCTCGTACAAGCTGTTTTCAAGCTGTACAAACAACTGGTTGCTCTGCGGACGAATGTAGAATGTATAACCGTTTACTTTCAGTCCTTCCACAATCCGGTCAGCCATATCAATGGCATGACGGGCAATTTTCAGGTACAAGCCATCTGTAAACAAGGTATCAAACTGCAAACCTAACAGACGTCCCTTTGCCAGCAACACACCCCGCTGTTTGACAATTGTATCAAACTGGCGAATCAGTCCGGGCTGCGGAATTACGACCGCCTCGCCAAACAAGGCTCCAACCTTCGTTCCGCCAATATAGAAAATATCACACAAGGAAGCGATGTCTTTCAAAGTCACATCCGTATCCCGTGCTGCCAATCCGTAACCCAGACGAGCCCCGTCGAGGAACAACGGAATCTTATGCTTACGGCACACGGCAGACAAAGCCTTCAGTTCATCCAGCGTATAAAGTGTACCGTATTCCGTAGGATGCGATATATACACCATTCCCGGAGCCACCATGTGATCCCAGCTCGGGTCCTGGTAGAAAGCCGTCACATAACGGTCTACTTCTTCCGCATCCAACTTTCCTTCATGGTGAGGCAAAGCCAGCACCTTATGTCCTCCTGCTTCCACCGCTCCGGCCTCATGCTGGTTGATGTGGCCCGTTTCTGCTGCAATCACTCCTTCATACGGACGAAGCAAGGCCGTAATGACCGTGGCATTGGTCTGCGTACCTCCCACCATGAAATGTACTTCCGCCTGCGGACACCCGCAAGCTTCTGCAATTTTCCGGCGAGCCGATGCACAATACTCATCCGTGCCATAGCCCGAAGTTTTCTCCATATTCGTCTGACACAAGCGCTCCAGAATCAACGGATGCGCTCCTTCCATGTAATCACTTTTAAAATATTGCATATTCGTTTTGTATTTTAAATTAGACTTTTTCTTCCAACATCAAACCCACTCCCTTCACGGTCTTCAGTTCCACCGTATCATCGGCCACTAACAGTTTGCGCAAGCGAGACACGAATACATCCAAACTGCGCGAAGCAAAGTAATCTTCCTCCGTATTCCATAGACGCGACAAGATGACTTCCCGCCGCACAATCTGTCCCTTATGCTCACACAACATACGCAGCAAATCAGCTTCCCGCGCCGTCAGCATCCGTTCTTCTCCCCTTTTCTGTTTCCATACGCCACGCACCGTATCAAAGGAAAACAGTTTCCCGATGGGTACCTCCCGGACTTCTTTCTGCGCCGACATCCCTCGCGTCAGTTTCAACAGTGCCGTGATATGTGCATGCAGTTCCTCGGCCAGAAATGGCTTTTTGACATAGTTATTCACACCCAGTTCATAACCTTTCACCACATCTTTCGGTGACACACGCCCGGAAGTAAACAAGATGGGCACATGCTCATCCTGCTCCCGGATACGCCGTACCATCTCATATCCGTCCATTACCGGCATCTCAATGTCGGCTACGATGACATCCGGCTGCTGTGCCTTCCAAACGGCCAGTCCTTCCTCGCCATTGGATGCCGTCAGCACCTTATACCCTCCAATCATATCCTCCAGACCACCCTGAATGATATAACACAGATTCGCGTCATCTTCCACCAACAACAATTTGATTATCTCTTCCATTTCATCGTTCCTCTTTTTTATTCTCCAGGGCACTCTCCGGAGGAAAAGCCAAGGTAAACCGGCTGTATTCCCCCTCCATGCTTTCCAGCGTGACCCGTCCGCCGTGTGCTTCCATAATCCGAAGCACATAATTCAGTCCCAGTCCGAAACCAGATGCTCCACCGGAACGACTGCGTTCACTGGCTGCCGCCCGTTCGTATTTCTCAAAAATCTTCCGCTGGTCTTTCAACGGAATACCGAAACCATTGTCGGCCACCGTCACACAGACTGTTCCATCCGCTTTCCGTTCCGAAAGAAATGTAATTTCCACGGCTTCACCCGAATATTTCAATGCATTGTCTATCAAATTACTGAGCGCTTCCCTCAGAAATTCTTCGTCTGCCCAAACCACTTCTTCCTGCAAGTTCCATACAAACGCAACCTGCTTAGCAGTTTTTGCCTTATACTTCTCCGCCAAATCCTCCAGAATCGGGCGTAGCAGACAATCCGTCTGTTGCAATTTCAATGCATGATTCTCCAGTTTGGAAAGCGTCAGTACCTTGTTGGTCAACGCCAGCAGATGCTCTCCTTCCTCTTTCACAATACGAAAATAACGTTCTTTCTTTTCCGGCTGTCCGTCCAGGCGTCCGCTTTCCAGAATCTCCGTCCCCATCAGGATGGAGCTCAGCGGAGTCTTCATGTCGTGAATCATGGCATACGAGAAATCCTCCCTCACCTTGGCTATCTTGTCCTGCCGGATAATGACACGAATCTGATACACAATACAGATAATGACCAGTACCATAATCAGCACCGTGGCAATCAGCAACAAAGTCATACGCTGGAAAATCACCCAGTAAGGATTCAGAATCACCCCTTGCAGATAGCGGGTATATGCCCTATTAATAGGCACCAGCCTTGTTCTCAAGTATTTTTGTCCTTCCAGTTTTGCCTGTGGAGAGGATGCCCGCAACACATTACCTAACGAATCCGTCATACAAGTCGATACCTTGGCCGAGATACCGACCGAATCCAGCATGTGGGCATAAATAGAATCCAGATTATGCAAGGACACATCCATCTTGAACGTATTCGATACCCCTTCCTGTATGGCGATGAACACAGCCGATTCAATAAACTGACGTGTTTCCGGAGTTGGAGTCTGTGTTTCGTCATCCTCCACGTCCTCATTCAGGTCAAACCGATACGTGTACGTGGAATCCTTCTTCCCATGCAACTCTTTCCAAAGGCCTATCCGATCAAAAGCCTCCTTAAGTGCCGCATCCTTAAAAAGCTCATGGCTCTGCCGCATGACGTTCTCACGGGTCAGTTTGTAAGTGTTGACCAGCCAGACATACTGTAGTTCGACAATCGCAATCAGTCCCACTACCGCAATCCAGCGAATGTGTTTCATCTTCATAAGCGTATATTCTTCACGTAAACGAAAGACGTTAACGTAGCGTTAACCTTGCCTTAACCCAAAAAGCGAAACGGGCTTTTTAGTTTTGCAGTGTCAAAGATAATGAAAGATAAAGACACGAACGATATGAAAAAGTATTTTTTAGTGAGCATCTTGTTACTGCTCGGTACGATGCTCGGAACAGCCACCGCACAAATCATCACAGGCAAAGTTACCGACCCTTCCCGTCAGCCTATTGACGGGGCTACGGTCGTGCTTCAAACACCCGATTCCATATTTGTAGAAGCTACCATTACAAATGCTGACGGTACTTTCCTGCTGAATCACCAGCCGGCACACTATCGTCTGCTGTTCCAACACCTGCTGTATGAACCGCAGGAGAAAGAAGGCACAGGGACTGATGCCGGTACGTTTACACTGCAACCGAAAGACTACGCACTTCAGGAAGTCGTAGTACAAGGCGAACGCCCGCTGGTCACCGTGGAAGGCAGCCGACTGACCTATGACATGCCGCAGCTGACCTCCCAACGGCTAGTCACCAACGCGTACGAAGCCCTCAAACAACTTCCGGGCGTTATCGAACAGAACGATGTACTGACACTGGCCGGAGCAGGCAGAGTCAGTTTGCTGCTGAACGGACGTCCCTCGTCCATGACCTACGAACAACTCATCACTCTCTTAAAGGGTATGCCGGCCTCGCGCGTGGAAAAAGCGGAAGTAATGTACAGTGCTCCTCCGCAATACCACGTGCGCGGTGCGGCTATCAACCTTGTACTGAAAGGATATAAACCCGGCGAAGGAGGCTTGCAAGGAGAAGTCAACGGTGAATATAAACAGCAGAAGGAAGCCGGAGGCAACGGAGGCGTCACACTGGCCTATACTTCTCCTAAAATTGACCTCGATTTCATGTACAACCTTCAGAGCAACTATACCCGTGGCTACATTGATTTCATCGCCCGTCATACGGTGAAGGAGCAGATATATGACGTGAATCAGGTGACGGACAATGAAGGACGTAGCCTGACGCACACCCTGCGCGTCGGAGGGACGTATAAATTTGATAAAGACAACTCGCTGAACTTGTCCTATACCACCCAGTTCAGTCCGGACAAAACCGGCGACAGCCATTCCAACGGGAATATTTCCGAATCATTCAATCATTCTCAGGCTCACCACCAGATGCACAATGCCGCATTGTATTATACCTCCGGATTCGGATTTCAAGCAGGAGCCGACTACACGTATTTTACCTCGACCGATACACAAGACTTTTTCGACCGTAGTCCGGAAGAGGTAGAAACCCGCTTCATAAGCTGTTCCGACCAGTACATTGACCGCTGGAAAATCTATGCCGACCAGCATCACACACTGTCACAAAACTGGACCCTGAACTACGGAACTTCTTTTACTTACGTCAACAACCGGAACACTCAAAACTATGATTTGCCGGAAATGCAAGGCAACAACCTGCACAGCCGTATCCGTGAATACACCTATAACGTCTACGCCGGATTCGACAAACCGTTCAACTCCCAATGGACCCTGAGTGCCTCTGCCACAATAGAATACTACCAGATGCAAGAGTACCGGAAATGGGCTGTCTACCCCACCCTCCAGTTGAACTACATGCCGTCTGCCTCGCACATTCTCCAGTTGTCTTTCAGTTCTGACAAGACTTATCCCGATTACTGGACACTGAGTGGCGCCACCAGCTACCTGAACGGTTACAACGAAAGTCTGGGCAATCCGTTCCTTCGTCCCTACACCGATTACAACGTCGACCTGACCTACATTCTGAAAAGCAAATACATTTTTCAGGCAAGTTACAGCTATACACCCGACTACTTCATGCAGACCGTTTACCTGGATTCCGACCGTCTGAAAGCCATCTACAACTGGCAGAACTGGGATTACGCTCAGGACCTTTCTTTCACGGCCATTCTCCCTTTCAAGGCAGGAAGCTGGTGGGACAGCCGTCTCACCCTACAGGCTACCTTGAAACACGACAAGGCCAGTGTATATTACGATGCACCTTTCAATCAGAAGCAATGGGTCGGCGTAGGACACTGGACACATACCTTCCAGCTATGCCGCCAGCCTAACCTGAAAATGGAGGTTACCGCTTTCGGACAAACAAAATCCATACAAGGCAGTTACGACATTCAGCCAGTGGCCTTCGTAGATGCAGCCTTGCGCTATACCTTTGCCAAAGACAAAGCCATGCTTCAACTGAAAGGACGTGACCTATTCAATACGATGAATCCCAAAACAAAAGTCCGGAACGGTGCGCAACATCTCGACATGAACACCAAAAGCTACATGCAGAGCATTACCCTTTCGTTCAGCTACCGCTTTGGCGGCTACAAGAAAAAAGAAGTGAAGGAAGTGGATACCTCACGGTTTGGGAACTGATATTAAACAAAAATATCCTGTTGCCAACCTACATATTGACAACAGGATATTTAAATTTCTCCTTCTAAAGGAAACAGGTATTATTTCAGGCTTCTGCTCCCATTCAGAATATCTTCAGGAATTTCAGCACAACGTGTATATACAGATACGTCTTCTGCATTATCCTTTACAGTCCACTTCATTGTTTCATCTGTCATTTCTGATACAATGTATTCTTTCAACGGGTCATGTGAATAATCATACTCACCTGTCAAAATATACCCTAAATCTTCATCTTCTTCAATTTCAAAAGAACCTGTAGATTTATGCGAATACATACTTCCCATATTTTCATACATTTCAAAAGTATGTTCCTTTCTATTAAAAGTGATGTATACATACTGACCTTCTTGTAAAGGTGCCCCATTGAACTCAGTCAACATCCACGTTCCATTCATAGTGGCATAATTTACCTCCTGATATACCACTGGAGCTTCTTCATCCTTGCTGCAAGCCGTCGTCATTGCTAACAACGAGATGCACATCATAATTCTAAATATGAATTTTACCATATCTTCCTATTTATAAATATTATTATTTTATATCCATATTGATTTTTATTGTCCTATCGGATGGTCGTCCGGAAACACCTTCAAGTAAAACATTGAATGACTTTTTCCCCTTCTGCCCGGAAAGTTTTCTTCCATCCAGTTCTACCATCAATAAGCCTTCTTGTCCAGGTTCTAAAACCTCCGGTTCCGTTCTTAACTTCAAAAATTCTGGAAGAAATCCCTTTACAGCACTTACCTTTAAAGGCTCATTTCCTGCATTAGCGCAAGCTATCCGCTCGACTCTGCGGTGCATAGTCGCAGTGACAGTTCCCATGTTTATTGTCTTAGCACGTATTTTTAAATGCCCCATGGTATACCTGTAATCTCTCCATAAAGCCGATGAAGGAGTAACCTTTCCTGAAATGGTCAATGCAGCAATTGGTTTCTTTTCCGAAATGCTTACATATACAAATGCCCGGGTATAAATAGTTCCTGGTTGTCCGAACGGATTATAAGTCAGTTGAATCACAGCCTTTTCTCCCGGATTTATCACTGGAGAATCTATATGAGCGTTTGTACATCCACATGTAGTAGAAATCTTTGTGACTACTATCTTCTGTTTTCCGACATTCGTGCAAGTAAAAGTAAAAACTTGCGGCTTGTCATCCTCAGACAGAGTTCCTGCATTTATCTCCATACGTTCAAAGCGAAGCATTTCTTCCGCATGCTCCATCAATACAGGATTCAATACGGCATCCAGTTCTTTTTGGGAGAAAACTTTCTGTGCCATCAAAAAAGGCACAGAAAGTAATATGAACATCCAGATAATTACAGTTCTCATAAAAATCAAACAAGATTACATCCATCCATTTCCAGTAGCCTTACGCACCGTAATCACAAATTCTTGTGTCTTGCCATCGCTATTGGTCACAGAAGCTTTAGTGGTTCCAACTTTGGTACCTTTTACCTTCAGCTGATTATTATCCAACGATACAGCCGCAATACTGCTATCCACGACATTAAATTCCGTAGCTGTCACATTATCCGCATAGATTCTGTTCAAATTCACCGTTTCTGTGGCGTCAAGTGCTACGTACACGTTAGGTACACGCATTGGCTGGGCACCAAAATTACTGCCATCAATATTGGCCAGCACAGCCTGTGCATCGATTAAGCCTCCTATATTACCTCTATAAGCCGGTAAGTTCATTCTCAAATGAGGAGCAGCCTCACCTACACTTCCCCAATTTTCCCAATAACTCTTCTCATCTGAGAGATTGCCACTCAAATCTCTCACCGACGCCAGCAGCAAATCTTTAAAATCCGACGCACGATAATGCTTACGCAATTTTGCTGCATACGACAAACCTAAAGCTGCTACCCCCGATACATGCGGACAAGCCATTGAAGTCCCATCCATATAACCATATCCACTTTGGCTTGCGGTAAGGTCAGAACCCTCAATAGCTGAATTCGGCATAGTAGAAAGGATAGAAGCCTTTTCATCCTTAAAGGCATTCGCATCACCACCAGGAGCTGCAATCAGGTTCTTGCTTCCACTCGGGCTGACATAATTCGTATAACAAGAAGGTTTTCCTGCCGGATCAAGTGCAGTAACACAAATAAAGTCACCATACGCTCCCGGGTAGCTGACCATAGGAGCATATTCATTACCTGCTGCAAATATGGCAATACCTCCATCAATCACCCCATTCGGATCACCCGCATTATGAATAAAATATTCTAACGCTTCTTTCTGAAGTACCACCGAGTTAGACCATTCCTCATCCGATGTAAAACCAGGAGTACCCATCAATGGATTGATACGTCCAGAAGCTGCCGACCAACTACACTGAAGAATAACAGCCCCATTATCTGCTGCATACTTAATGGCCTTAGCTTGATTCAGTACAGAAGAAGCCCCTTCTCCACTAAAAATCTGGCAAGACATTATTTTCACACCAGTTTTAGGAGTTCCATCCCCTCCAGCAATACCTCGAATACCGATCCCATTGTTATCTGCAGCAATTACTCCAGCCACGTGGGTCGCATGTCCCGTATCTCCCGTTTGAGTATATGAAATATGACCATTCCCTGCAACAAAATTATAACCATATTTGTCACCAGCATATCCATTGCCATCTGCATCTTCATCAGAACCAAATGTTTCTGCTGGATTAATCCACATATTATTGGCTAAGTCTTCATGGTTATACATCACCCCTTCGTCCACTACGGCCACAATAATAGAAGGGTCACCCTGGCATTTTTCCCAGGCCGGTACACAATTTACATCGTATCCGGTAACAGCACCTGTAACTACACTTCCATCATTTCCTATACCCCACTGAAGTTTCATATTTTCAGTCTGGGTCTGGCTGCCTAATGTTTGAATGGCTTCTCTTGTAGCCCTGTTTAAACCCTTCGCTTTCTTGGTGGTATCATAACCTCTCTTTATCACCTGGTTATATTCCACGGTTGCCACTTCCGAAAGCTTAGACATATCCAAAGCCACCTTATTCAAGTCCATATCTTTATCAAACTTCACCACATACCACAAATGCAAACCATTTTTACGGGTACGTTCTTCATGACGTTTGTCTACAGGGAAAACACGTTCAAAGGTATATGCTCCGGCAATATCTAGGATTTCATCTACCGAAGGAATACTCGAACGAGTCTGTACCCCGCTACGACTTAAAATCTGAGCTTTTTCAAGCACCTCTTCCACTTCCGGCTTAAACTTGATGAGAAGTTCACCTTCCACTGCCTCATCAGCCAAACCAGATATAGGGGCCACTATATTCTCTTGCACTCCAGATTCTAAAAACGTTTCAGAATCAGAGCAGGAGAACAACCCCATAGCACTCACAAGAGCGGCAAAAATATATTTTTTCTTCATTTTTAATCGTTTAATTTTCGAGCCATGCAAGCCCCGGCCTACAGGTTTGCAGGCCGAAAGCTTTACAAAGTTCTATTTTATATCATTCCACAAAAATTACTTTAACGAAATCAATTCCCCTCTTCCGATTCATCTGTTATCTGAGGTTTTCTCTTAGGATACATCTCATAATAACTCATCTTTCTCGTTATGCCATCATCTTCAAACCCATAGTTACTCAAGTTTGTAGGCTCATTACTGAACTTTGTAATAACCTCACCCTTTGTATTTTTAGCCTTTGAAGACGTTGTACTAAGTTCCTGCTGGAAAATCATGGTAAACGGATCCCAGAAGCTCAGGTACGGATGATATAATATCCAGTCAGGTAGTTTTCCGTTCATGAAGTTCAGGTTTAAAGAAAGCTTCTTCATTCTTGGCCAAACTTTTGGAGCACCAATCAAATACTTCTTAGCGTCTTCAATTGTATCTTTATTGGCTGCATTATCAATATCAATTTGTGTATAAGCTTTAATACCTAAATTCAACAAATCCTGATCCGAAGGCAATTCTCCATCCAGCATATTTAAAGACAATGACAGATATTCCAGATTTTCCCATTGCAACAACTTCTTAAAATAAGTATTATTATATCCATCTGACGGTCCAGGGAATCCATCTCCACCATAACCAGTAGTCCAACGGAAACCAAGTTTATCATCTTTTCCTTTATAGGCTGAAAGATCTTTTGTCGTATCATAACGATTTATCTTTGTCAAATCCAATTTGCGCAAATAAGGGAAATGGTCCTGCGTAATACTTTCGATACCGATAACCTTCACGCCGTCTATTGTGGTTCCAGCTTCGCCCATCACTTCAAAGTTATTGCTGCCCAAGTCCAAAGAGATAAGCGTATTACCCAACTCGGTAAAGTTTTCCGGCAATCCCACCAGACCATAAGCGCATATCGCTAAATTACGCAGATTTCCATATTTCACCAGTTCACAAATCTCATTTCCCAATACGATATCCTTGAGGAATGTATTCGAGTTTCCTGAGAATGTAATTGATTCAGCAGTTTTAAGATATTTCACCTGATAAGGAAGTGATTTCTTTGTTTCAAACGCAATAAATTCTACAGATTTCAAACGGCCAATCAATTCTTTAGGGACAGGAGCGGAATAATCAATCGTTCTATCTGGATTTAACTTAATATACTTATCAGTAGCTTCCCAAAGTTCTACACCTTTCCAGTATCTCATGTTTTCACTGGCATCCCAAGTAAAAATACCATTCATGCTACTATATATGGAAAGAAGAGCCAAAGAGTCTCCGGCACGGTCATCCGTAATTACCGGAGCAGGTTTCTGAGTAACAACCAGTTTTATTGAACCATCCCCCTCAGTATCAGACGTTTCATGCGGAGTAATAATTACCTCTGCAGTACGAGCCTTCTCAGCCATGTTGACATCCCAGTCAAAATGCAGTTTCAACAAGCGTGGACGGTCTCCATAATCATAATTAGGCGTTTCTTTCTTGTACTTCAGCCATTCCTTGTCTGAAACGGTTCCATCTTCATCTGGCAAATTATTGACCCTTACATCAAAATTCACATTGGCCATCATTGTAACCTCAAAGAAACGCTCCTCCAGTTTCGCAGAGTTTTCCAAAGAGATGGTTCTGTCTTCTTCACTTACAAAAATACCTTTTGCATACCCCATCTGCATTACTTTCACTGTAGTTGCAGTGGTCTGGCCTGCTGCCATAAAAGTGATAACTCCTTCACGTGGTTCAGCCACTACAGACGAGTCTACCAGAACTTCACAAGTAGCAGCTCCTTCTCCATTGGAAGGACTGAATTTCAACCAGGAAGATTCAGAAGTACCCTGCCATTTCACATTGCCTTTTATTTCCAGCAGTTCGCTGCCTCCATCAGCCCCGACAGCAATCTCCGTCTTGTCGATAGAGAATTCAGACACGACATTGTCTTCTTCCTTACAGGAAACAGCCAATACCATGCAGGCCGAAATAACCATTATAATATTTAAAAATCTTTTCATACGTTACTCGTTAAATTATTCCAAAGTCAGATAATCACATCCACGAATATCTTGTGTTGTATCATAAATCAGCAGATACATACCAGCCTTGATATAAGGACAAACAGACGATACATTCAGAACGATACTTGGGTTATCACTTACATCCAGCGTATTAATGAGGTACGAAAGTCTTTCCGTTTCGGGAACCTTTCCAATATCATTTCCACCTAAAAGCAATGCACGCAAGCCTTTATGGTTACCAATATTTGTAGGCCATTCCTTATATACTCGGTTACCGTCATCATCACGCTGGTTACGCATAATCAACGTGTTCAGATAAGAAATATTTGCCAATCCCCATGGGAATGCCGAGAACTGATTTCCACTTATATCAATACCATACAAATGCGGCATATATGTTCCATTCATATCATCCGGTAATTTCTTCAAACGATTGTTCGACAGGTCAAGACTTGTCATCATATACGTTTTTTCACCCTTAATGTCATCATTCGTAATCTCCTCGATTTGGTTCCCGCTAAGATTCAACACGGTCAAAGGAGATCCGGCCGTGAACAAGTCTTTCGGGAAGGTTTTCAATGCATTACCAGCCAAAGACAAATTATTCGTATTGATACCCTTATCTGTCGTTACTTCTGTAATCTCATTATAAGAGAAGTCAATGGAAGCCATTATGTAAATTGACTTGGCATCAAATATATCCGGAAATTCTGTCAGTTCATTATGTGAGAAAGACAGTGATTCCACATCATCCATACCACAAAAGTATCCATCCGCATCTTTTTCGATACGTGCAATCTCATTATAATCAAAAGTACCCTGAACCAAGTTCACATCCTTTCCAAAAGCAGGAAGAGCTGTCAACTTATTGTATATCAAATCAATCTTACCCAACGTCTTCATCTTAGAGACTTCTGTAGGTAAAGATGCAATATTATTATAACCTAAATATAGAATCTGTAAAGATTCACCGGCTTTACCCTCTGCCAATGTTTTAATTCCTTCTGGGAACGCTGCCGCTAACTGAGGATTCATTGCCATATTCAGCTGAGTCAGGTTCTCCATTTCAGCCAACTGATCAGGGAAAGCTGTCAAGCGTGGGCAGTTGTAAATTTCAAGGTCTGTGCAACTTTTCAAATCACCTAATGACTCAGGCAAGCTAGTAATAGGTGAGTTGGCTATATACAATACTTCAAGTTTCTTCAGGTTTCCAATTGCCTTATCAATCCCCGTAATACCGTTGGTCAAGTCACCATGGATTATATCCTTGGGCTGTACAATCGATTTTTTAATGGCCGGCTGTCCAGCCTCTACCATACAACGCTGCATCTGCACGTCCCAGTCCTGTCTGGAGTCGCGCAATGCAAAGTTATCCATATAATCAGAACGTAGCTTTTCAAGCACAGCAGGAGTCAAACCACCCTTTAAATCAGCCAGTGGGTTTTCTCCCGGACGCAATTTATCATTGTGTGTACCTAAAGCCAGACTTTGAAGTTCTTCAAACTCACCAATCACTGCAGGCACAATTCCTGTCGGATTAAAATCGCCAATAGACAAACCAATAACACGGCCATTCTTGTCAAGGCTTACTCCCGGCTGGTCACCCCACATGTCTATATCTTTATTATCAAAATCCCAGTTGGTTCCTTTCGGATAGCTTTCGCCTACATAAGACCAGTTTGGGCCTCCCAGCTCCTCCCACAAAGTACGAAGATTATAATAATCTTTTATGTTTGCAGCTGTTTCCATAATAGTAACAGGCACCTTTGCATCTGTCTGCTTGTTATCTGTCACCGTAAAGGTAGCCTCACCCAATACTTCATCATTAAAATATTGCAGAAGTTCCGTACGATTATATGCAGCATACGAAAGAATCTTGTAATTTCCAGCCTCAGCTGTAACAAGCGTATCAATTCTTCCGACAGAAGTACGATAGCCTATACCCCGGTCATCAAAATCTTCTACATAAGTTACCTTCAAAGACTTAAACTCTTGCGTCTTTTTGGTATCCATGTTCTGAATCTTAATATCCACCTTATTAATATCGCTAAACGGATAGGGGTCGGAATCACTTGCACCACGAGATTGGATATTTTTAATCAGTTCAAACTTAACCAAGCCTCTTCCTATTGCATCCACCAGCAAATCCTGCACAACAAGCCCACCACTTACAATTGTAAAGGTTGTTTTTTCAGATGGAATACCGGCAAAAATAGGTTCTTTCTCTGCTCTATCATAAAGATAAAATCCTACTACTGTATATTCACCGGTCTGCAGTTCCAGTTTATCACTACGCAAACCATACTCTGCGCTTTGCTCATCATAAGCATGCAACATAAGTGTCTGAGAGAAGTCATAATCATTGCTTCTCAACACTACTTTCACTTTATTTGCTTCATAAAGTGAATCAAGCACGTTTCCACTTGCACGAGAGGTCTCATTTTTTACATAAGACTCACTCTTGTACACCTTAAACTGTACGTAACCCTTATCAGCCTGAAATACTTCTTTGTCATCAGTACAAGCATATAACAGAAAACAAAGAATATAAAAAATAAATCTACAATAAGATAATCTATTCATAATATCACTCCCTATAAATTAAAATTGCAGCAACTATTGGAGAAGATTGGGATTGCTCATCCAATTTGCGTACAACAATGCATAAAGGTTTTAATACATCTCCTTTTTCATCATATCCATTAGTTTCGCTTATTCCATTCCAAAAAATATACGAAGACATATAATCACAAAAATCATTAGTGCCCCAAGATGGGTATTTCACTGGATCTTCTTGAGATAAATTATGCCATGAATATACCTCAAAATCGGCATATACATTAGAAACAATTTTAAAAGTTGAATATGATGTATGAGACTGTAAACGCACCTTATAAATATTATTAGTTCCACAATATTCGATATCTTCATCGGAAGGAGAATCAACTTTTAAAACCATAATAGGTTCTTGACTATCTGAAATCACTTCAAAATCACTTGACGTAATGAAAGCACTTTTTTGTGAAATAGCAATCAATACATATTTGTCTGCACAATCTGTAAAAACTCCGGAAGAGGTTAATAAATTATCACGACCAATAAAACCCAATGTATCTTTTGGCATAATCATTACCACACCAGATCGTTCTCTATTTCCTTCATTGTTTTTTACTGATAATTGAGCTTCTTTTAACTCAGAATTCTGTTGTTGATTCACTTTTAGACTCATCCAAGCATCTTGATTATCAACTAAAACATATTGATTTGCAATTTGCTCTTCAAAATACAAAACTTCATAATCATTTCCATTTACCAATACATTTTGCATAACCAAAGGAGCATCAAACTCATCAGATTCACCCGTCATGCTATTGGAGGTAGAATATTTGCCTCCATCAGAATTGAAAGTCCATCCTCCCCAAGCATTCTTATCAGAACTAACTCTATCAATACCATAAAAATTCACTGGTATATTAACAAAATCGTCAGTTCCTGTCCTTTTCACTTTTATATCACCTTTTTTAGCAAAAGCACTAAACTCATCCTTTACAGTAACAGAAATATTTCCCGGACGAAAACCAAGACCTTTCAGAGGAGCTTCATTCACCACTAACCATTCGGGATATTCCTCAACAGTCCAATCATAATTAGTAGTAAAATTAATGTCAACTCCTTTTCCTATTTCCCTATAAAAAAACGGTATTAGGTTTTCCTCTGAAAAATAATTCCCATTAGCATCTGTCACCCATAAGCCTTCTCCCTGACGGGTCAACTTTGCAATAACTTTTTCCATGTCACCTTGTTTCAAAGTGATTTCAGCCTGCATTTCTCCATAACTCAGTATTTCTTCATTTACAGACACCTGCACAGTCTGCTTTCCTGCCTGTCCGCTAATAGAAGTCATTCCATTAGAGAATCTGCACCACAAAGTTGAAGAATACAGTTTCCAATCCATTGACGCCTCAAAAACGAGGTCAACAGACTCTCCTGCCTTCACTGAGAGGATTTGCTCTTCTTCTGGGAAAGAAGGAGTCACAGGTGCCCCCTCATCCTCAGAACAAGCCACAACCATCACAGCTACAGCCATAAGCCACATTTTTGATAATATGTTTATATATTTCATACGTCTATTCTTTTGACATTACATGTTAATATCCTTGTTTCTTCAGATAATCATACTCCTCCTTAGAAATCCATTCAACCACAGTCGGGTATGTACCTAACGGACCAGCTGATTCGTATCCTTCTACATAGAAAGTATGATACAGCAGAGCAAATCCCTGACATACATTAAAGTATGAAACTACTCCAGTATAAGGCACGGCCAAAATCATATCCGTACCCAATACTGCTCCACCTGTAACTTCAGATAATTTGGTAACAACCTGAGTTTCCATCTCAACTTTGGGTTCAAGTGGTTTCTGCGTATTAAAACTGATTTTCAAGTCCATTCCATCCAAGAAGAAATCATTAATGATTACCCCATTTTCCTTTTCCGGATCTTGTTCCACAGTCACCAGGCGGAAACTTGTATTCTGCATATAGTCTGCAAAGAAATTAGACGTTACTTTGGCATATCCTACAAAACGCTGAATATCAAACGGACAAATCTTTACCAACTGCACTTTCGTCTCATCTCCATATATATCCCAGATTTTATCTTGTGGCGCAACCAGTCTCAAATTAATACCCAAAGAGTCCATATCTTCAAAGTTATCATAAAAACCTTTGATTTTTACAGAAGAAGCCAACTCGCCAGCTTTAATGGTAACCGAGTTTGACTGCAGTTCATAATGTAATCCTTCAATGGCATTACTTCCTTTATCGACTACCTCTACGGCGTAAGTACGATCATAGTCGCATGCCGTAGTAGCAGATATAGGAATATCATAATAAGTATCCGAACTTTGTATGGCAATGGTCTGCAACGAATCTGAGAACATTACATAGTCAGGACCCGCATAGGAAACACGATCTTCACTGCATCCAACAAATAATGTGGCAGCAAAGGCAAATATTCCCAATTTTCCGAAAAATCTTTTCATCGTTATTCCTTTATATTATTTCGTTATTTATTACTTTCATTCGGTTCAATGGCAGAGCCCGGCAAGTCAAGTTCATGCTGAGGAATCGGCCATACAAACAAAGGATTGCCGGCCTCTATTTTCAGGCTGCTTCCATCTCTCACACTTTGTTCCTGCGGCTTACGTTCAAAACCTTTACCCCAACGTTTCAAGTCCTGCAAACGGAATCCTTCCATGAACAACTCACGGAGACGTTCCTTGTCAATTTCGTCCAGCCAGTTTTCTGAAGTCAAAGTGGCAGAACCATACGTTTGATAGCGAGCCTGACGCAAGGTAGAAATGTCTGCAGACGCTTTTGCAAAGTCTTCTTTCTGGCAATATGCCTCTGCACGAATCAGATATTGTTCTGATAAACGGAATACTTTCGGCATATTTACATGATAAATACGGTAATTGGAAACAAATTCCATGTTTCCATAATACTTTACCAGCAACGGCCAAACAAGCCCGTGAGCATATCCGGTAGGCATATCCTGGAAGAATGAAACATAACGCAAGTCATTACCTTCATACGTATTCAGTGCTGCTTGTCCAGGTACATAATCCGGGCGATAACTAATTTCATCAAAGTTCAAGAACACCTGTCCCAATTTTCCTCCATAAGATGTAGGAAGGAAACCGACTTTCCAGATAGTCTCAGTGGAAGCATCATATTTCCACATATAGTCATAATATGACATATCGTTTGTATAGACTGTAGTGGCGCTTGAAAGCAAATATAAATCACTGTCTATCAGCTTAGAAGAATACTTAATCGCATTATCCCAGTCCTGCATATAGAGGTATATACGAGCCATCAGTGCCTGCACCGTAAATTCATTGAAATAAGGTGAATCATAATAATCAGATGCCACAAGCGTAGTACCCTCCTCCGGCTCCATATAATCGTATGCTTTTGCCAAGTCGTTCAGAACAAACTGATATGAATCATACAAAGAAACACGCTTCATTTCACCCGGATTAGAATAGCTTGACACAAGCACCACTCCCAGCTCATCTTTAGCCGTAGCAGGATCGTAGGCTTTACAGAAACATTTGATTAATTCTGAATAAGCCAGAGCACGGGCAAAATATACTTCTCCCTTATACGCTTCCAATTTCTCGTAAGCATCATCATCCACAATGTTATTCTCCCACTTAGCCACTTGCTCAAAGAAGAAGTTACAGTCACCTATCACTTTGTAAAGTGAACCGTAAACAGCTTCAATATCTGCATTGGTAGGATTGATGTTCCAGCGCCAGATATCACCATAAGTATTGGAATAGCCATTTACTGCGTATACCAAATCAGACTGGATGTCAGGCAGCAAAGTCAAGTTACCGCTATACAAATAGCGGCTCATAAAGTCTGAGTAAATTCCCATGACAGCCTGATTGGCTTCTTCCACTGTAGTAATGGATTGATCGGCCAAAATAGCATGTGTAGGGTCCTTGTCCAAACATGAAGTAGAGAACAACATCGCCGCTACTCCCAATAAATATATTTTAAAGTTTCTCATCGTTGTCTTCAGCTTTTAAAAATTCAATTCTACGCCCAAAGTAAACTGACGTGACATAGGATATTGCGCACGGTATATATTAGCAGAGAATTCCGGGTCAAGTCCGGTGAACTTAGTAAATGTCAATAAGTTCTGTCCTTGTACATATACACGTGCTCCGTTAAAGAATTTCGTACTTTTCAATACACTCTGAGGAAGATTGTAAGAAAGCATCAGGTTCTTCAAACGCAGGAAAGAAGCATTTTCCAGGTAATGGGTATCAAACTGAGGAGTAACTCCATGACGCGGAATGTCTGTCACATCCCCCGGTTCTTTCCAGCGGTCATAAAGCAAACGTTTTGACTGGTTGTAAGAAGTATACAAACCATTACTTTCGTCCATAATGCGGTCATTGTTATACGCCCAACGATCGGCCATCCAGCTGAACTGTGCAGAAAGCATCAAGCCCTTCCATGAAAGGGTTGTTCCGAAACCTCCTTGCCACGGAGCAATGAAACTCTTTCCTTCAATCAGCACACGGTCTTCTTCGCTGAACACATTGGTTATTTCACCGTCTTTAGTATACCAGAGTGCATCTCCGTTTGCCGGATTCACACCTGCATAACGTACCATGTAGAAGTTTGCTACATCATGTCCTACCGCATACATATTTACGTTGCTGTCTACATACTGATCGATTCCGTTATAAAGTTCCGTAAGCTTGTTCTTATTGTAAGAAGCATTGGCAAACACATTCCATGTAAAATCTTTTGTACGAATGATGTCAGCATCTACCGAGAGCTCGATACCACGGTTAACCATTGCACCTACGTTATCCCAATAAGCTCCGTAACCTCCGTCTGCATAACTTACCGGTACCTGCATCAACATATCAGAAGTCAGCTTGTTATAGAACTCTGCCGTAAAGTTTACGCGATTAAAAAAGCCCAGACGCAATCCTACGTTAGTAGTCCAAAGCTTTTCCCAAGTAAGATTCTCATTTCCACGCTGTGAGGGTTTGATACCTGTTTCACCCAAATAGTTAGAGCTACCCGTTACCAAAGCCAGATGTTCATAGTTAGAAATAGAGGAGTTACCAGAAGTACCTGTACTGAAAGTCAACTGAGCATTGGTAAGCCAGTCGTAACCTTCAAAGAATTCTTCCTTCTTGAAATCCCACATCAATCCTACAGACCAGAATCCGGCCCAACGATTATCTTTACCAAAACGTGAAGAAGCATCTGCACGTACAGAAAAATCTGCATAATATTTACCATCCAGGTTATACTCGCCACGGCCAAAGAAAGACAAGAATGCATATTCTGTAGTAGAATCCCCCCATGAACCAGCAAATGAACCTGATGAAAGATTAACCAATGCGTCATTGTTCTGCTTGCTTGTGGTTACATTGAAATTCTCTGAATGATAATTCACGCCTTCCTGTCCCAACATAAAGTTAAAGTCATGACGGTTTTTCAGGTTGAAGTGATAATTCACCGTATTAGTAATGGTCAGGGTCAGATTATCCAAAGATGAACGTCCGGCACTACCCAGTCCTGCATTCAAAGAATAACTTGGAGTAGAAGTTGAGAAACCAGTATCATGTGAATAGTCTACACCAAACTGCGAACGAATAGTAAGTCCCTCAATCGGAGTCACTTCCGCAAAGACAGATGAAATGACCTTGTAAGTCTTATATTTTATCGGATTGTTTATCAACCACTCAATAGGGTTCACTCCGCTTCCTTTCCAGGTTCCATCATTGGTAGAAGCCAAAGAGCCGTCTTCATTGTAAGGATTCCAGTAAGGCAGCATAAAGTGTGAAGCAGAAATAGGTGCATAAATTGCATAATCTCCATCCACAGCCTGCTCGGTTTCCTGATAAGCAAGCATGGTACTTGTTCCTAATTTCAGCCATTCTTTTGCACGGTTTTCCACATTGGCACGTACATTATAACGACGAAAAGAAGAACCGAAAGTAATACCATCCTGATCAAAGAATCCTCCAGAAACATAATAGTTGGTCTTATCAGTAGCGCCATTTACAGAAAGCTCATAACTCTGGGTAGGAGCATTGTTGTTAAACACTTCATCCATCCAGTTTACGTCTATGCCTTTCACCTTATCATAATATTCATCACCGAGGTCAAGACCGATTTCTTTTTCATACTGTATACGCTCTGTCGTATTCATCATGTCCCAGTTGCTTCCAGCCAGCTGTGAGAATCCCCACTGACCTCGGAAAGTGACATTGGCATCTCCTATATTGCGTCCACGCTTAGTAGTAATCACCACTACCCCATTGGCAGCACGCGCTCCATAAATAGAAGTAGAAGAAGCATCTTTCAACACAGAGATACTCTCGATGTCACTAGGGTTAATTGAATTAAAACTTGATGATTCTACAGGCACCCCATCCAAGATAAATAACGGAGTTGTTCCAGAGTTAATAGAGTTAGTACCACGAATCTGGAAAGTAGCCGCACGGCTAGGCTCACCAGAAGCGGCCATTACAGTCAATCCCGGAGTCTGTCCCTGCAATGCCTGATCAAAGCTGGCCGTAGGTACATTTTCCAGTTTTTCACTTTTCACAGTCGACACAGAACCGGCAATGGTGCCTTTCTTACGTACACCATACGCTACGACTACCACATCGTCAATCATCTGTGAATCGTCCAACATTGTTACATTCAGCACACCGGTATGTGAATTCACTTTCAGCTCCTGCGTCTGCATACCGATATAAGAGAAGACCAAAGTAGCTTCGCCACCCTGAATCTGCAACTCATAGTTACCATCAATGTCGGTAACCACTCCATTAGTAGTTCCTTTTTGCAGGATAGATACTCCAATCAGCGGTTCATTGCCTGTCTTCGACACGACATTACCTTTAACCCTATACGACTGGGCTAAAGCTGACTGAATACCCAACACAGCAAAAAAGAGTAACCAAAGACTAAATCTTTTCATCTTTTGCCTGTTATAAAATAATTAATGATTAAATAAAAAGTTCTTATTAAACAAAACAGCACCATACCAGCTTCACTAACCTTTCAAAGCCAGGCACGGTTATTCAAGCATTCATTACATGAACACTCAAAAAAGAGAAATAGTAGAAACGGAATACCAAAGCCAATCCCTTGATATTCCGATGAAAGTTATTGCTAGAATGAATCGCGAGATTTTACATTGCGGAATACCAATTCTTGATTATCAACCCCTATAATCACATAAAATAAATTCACATTCATGTCCCTCTATCTATATAATTCTAAGCCGCAAAGATATATAAAAAACTATAACATGATATATTTTTACCTATCACTTTTAACGAATTTCAGTATATAAATCTATAAATTATCATCAGAACGCGTATTTTTACTCACTAAATATACATTCTGAATAGCCAAATATTTTTAAATGTCTTCGAAAATCCTCAAATGTCTTCAAATGTCCTCAAATGTCTACATAGCCCCTAAGTGACCTTTTATATTTGTACCGGAAACAACAATGTTTCCCTAACGGGAACCCTACGTTTTCCGAACGAGAAACATAAGGTTCCGCAAGGAGAAACATACAGTTCAGCCAGCGGAAACATAAATAACAACTTGTAATATTTCAAAAGATATGGAAGCATTGTATGATTTTTTACCCGTACCGGGAACAAAGAACAGCGAAAAGAGCCCGAAACTTTACCCTAAACTTGTAACCAGAGGAGCTGTACCCTTCAGCGAAATCATCCGGCAGATAGCCCGTTCTTCCGGATTCAAGGAAGGAACCGTAATTGGAGTAATGGAAGAAGTGGAGAAATGGACATCTTTCTACATTTCCAGAGGAGAATGCGTAGAAATAGGACACATGGCCTATGCCGTGGCCAACCTGAAGGCAGGGAAAGAGATAACCGACGAAGGCGAAATTCACGCCCAGACCATCCGATTCGATAAAGTACGGTTTCGCACAAGCAAGAGTTTCAACCGAAGATGCAGGGGACAGGAACTTTCCCGAGTCAAGACAGAATGGAAATTCCAGAAAAGTTCCGCCCGATACACGGAAGAGGAACGCCTGCACCTGCTCATGGAGTATCTAAAGCAGCATCCGTTCATCACAAGGACAGAATACGGTCAGCTGACCGGACTTCAGAAATCAAAAGCCTGGAAGGACCTGAACGGATGGATAAAAAGCAAGATATTAGGAAGCAAAGGAAAAGCTCCCCACAAAATTTATATACTTCCACCGGAGACTATTTCGACAGCAACCGGCGACTCAGGTAGCGCACCGGATACCATACAGACAGAAAACCTACAGCCAGCACGGTAAAGAAAATGAGCACCACGTCTTCCCAGTGTACACTGACGGGATAGGCGTCGACAATAAAGCTGCCGGCTGCCCCTAAGGAAATCAGTCCGAAAGTCTGCTGCAACCAGCAAAGCAGCACACCTAACACAATACCCGACACGGCTCCGATAAATGAAATCAGACGCCCTTCAAAAAGGAAGATACGCACAATCTGCCGGTCGTTTGCCCCCAGGTTACGAAGCGTAACTACATCATCACGCTTATCAATAATGAGCATGGACAGGGAACCGATGACATTAAAGCAGGCTATCATCAGGATGAAGGTCAAGAATAGATAGGATATGAATTTCTCTATCTTCATGATGCGGAACGTGTCGGCCTGCTGTTCGTAACGGTCGAGTACACGAAAACGTTCGCCCAGGTGTTTTTCCAGTTTACGCTTAAAGGCATCTATATCGGTGCCTTCTTTCATTTTCAGGTTGATGGCACTGACTTCGGTGGTGTATTGAAACAACTGTCGGGCAAATTTCAAAGAAGTAAGGATATAGGAGCCATCATATTTCTCCTGATTTACGGCAAACACCAGTCCGGACGAGAACAGGTTTCCTCCTGTAAAGGAAGCTGCCGGATTGGCCATGTTCACCTTAGCCCCTCGCTTGGGAGCATACACTTCTAACGGGTCAAGGAAACGGATGCCGGTACCCAAAGTAGCTAATAACTGTACACCGGGAATAGCATAATCTACCACCTCATCATGCAGCAGCAACTCTCCTCTTCCGAAAAGAATGGTATCAATCGGTGTCAGTTCTTCAAAATTATCTTCCACTCCTTTTATGACAGCCATGGCCTGACGCCCCTGATACTGCACCAAAGCATTGTCTTCCAACGACTCGGACACCAAGGCTACTTCAGGCATTTTCCGGATGGCTGCAATAGCTTTATCCTGGCCGTCGAACACTTTTCCGGTAGCAGGCACAATTTTCAGCTCCGGATCGAAAGCCGTGAACAAATTAGATACCAGGTCCTGAAAACCGTTGAACACGGAAAGCGTACAAACCAGCGCCAATGTGGCCAGTGCCACTCCACACACGGATATACCGGAAATCACATTGATGGCATTATGTGATTTCTTGGAGAACAAATATCGCCGGGCTATGTAAAAAGGAAAGTTCACCGTTATACCTTATTTATATATAACACAAAATAAAAACCCACAGAAGCCGGAAGCAACATTCCATGTTCTTCTGTGAGTATTTACTAAAATATCAGATACATTATTTCTTCAATAGCTCGTCAATTTTCTCTGCATAATCCAGAGAATCGTCCACGAAGAACTTCAGTTCGGGAATGATGCGCAACTGATGGCGTACGCGGTTTCCCAGCTCAAAACGAATTGACTTCATATTGGCATTGATGTTCTTCACGATTTCTTCACTTCTCTCTGAAGGGAAGACGCTCAGATATACACGCGCATAACTCATATCGGGACTGATGCGGACAATGCTGACCGAAACCAGCACACCAGGCATTGACTTGGTTTGCAAAAGAAAGATTTCGCTCAGTTCCTTCTGAATGAGGCGGGCAATCTTGTTTTGTCTGGTTGTTTCCATATTACTTTTTTATTTTTTACGTATGATAGTCAGACCGTCACGCAAGGGCAGGATTACCTTTTCCACCCGTGTATCGGCAGCCACCAAGTCATTGAATTTCTTGATTCCGATGGTCTGCGTGTCCGTGTGATGCGGTTCTTCAAGCACATGTCCGTCCCACAAGGTATTGTCGGCTATGATATAACCGCCGGAATGCATCTTTTGCAGAATCATTTCATAATATTCTACATAGAAACGCTTGTTCCCATCTACAAATGCCAGGTCGAACACGATGTCCATGTCGGGCACAATTTCAAGGGCATCACCGATATAAAACTTGATTTTATCGGCATAGGGTGAATTTTCCAGCCACGGACGAGTGAAATCTTCCTGCTCGTCGTTGATTTCAAAAGTATGGAGCATAGCTCCTTCCCCCAGTCCCTCTGCCAGACAAAGTGCGGAGTATCCGCTGTAGGTACCAATCTCAAGCACCTGCTTCGGACGTATCATCTGCACGAACATCTTCAGCATACGACCTTGCAAGTGTCCCGAAGCCATACGGGGACGCAGCAGTTTTACGTGCGTCGCCCGGTACAGCGCTTTCAGGTAGTCGTTTTCTTCATCAATATGCTGAAGAATGTATTCATCGAGCGCGTCAGTCTCTTTCATGATTACAAGTAACGGTTACGGTTGGGTAAAACGTAGTCATCTCCGCTCTTCAAGACATCACCCACCTGGTTGATTTCGAGGAATGAAGTATGAGTACCTTGTTTACCACCGCTCAGATAAGCCACCATTTCGTTTTCTGACAGCACACCGTCGTCCATCAGCTTACGCAATGCAGCGAAATAATATTCCTGTCCGTTGGCTTTTTCCGGCATATAGATAGCTTCTACACCGTATGACAATGCCAGGTGACGCATGGTCTTTTCCTTATAACAGATAGCCAATACCGGATATTTTCCACGGAAAGCAGCCAGGTTGCGGGCAGTCAAACCGCTGAAGCTATCGGTAATGATGGCACGGATAGGCATCAGGTTAGTAGCGCGTACTGCCTGTTTTGCCAGGAAGCTGGTTACATCGGTATTTGCCGGAGTCAAAGGAATTGGAATATCGTTTTCTTCCATCTTGTCTTTTTCAGCCTGAGCTGCAATCTTCGCCATAGTCTTCACAGCTTCTACCGGATATTTACCATACGCTGTTTCTCCACTCAGCATCAATGCATCGGTACGATAGTAGATGGCATTTGCAATATCAGTAACCTCTGCACGAGTCGGACGCGGATTGTTAATCATGGTGTGTAACATCTGAGTAGCCACGATTACCGGTTTCTTAGCCAGGATACATTTCTTAATCAAGATACGCTGGATACCCGGAATACGTTCCTGCGGCACTTCGATACCCAGGTCACCACGAGCTACCATTACGCCGTCGGCTACTTCCAGAATTTCATCGATGTTATCCACACCTTCCTGGTTCTCAATCTTAGCGATAATCTTAATGTCGCTGTGGTGTGCATCCAGGATTTCACGAATATCAAGTACATCCTGACGATTGCGGACAAATGAATGCGCAATGAAATCGATGTCTTTTTCAATCGCGTACAAAATATTGTTGCGGTCTTTTTCAGTCAAAGAAGGCAGGTTGATGCGTACACCCGGCACATTCACACTCTTGCGGCTTCCCAAAGTAGCATCATTGCGTACTTCACAGAACAAAGTATCTTCATTCTTATCAATAACCTTCAGTGCCAGTTCACCGTCGTCCATCAACACATCTGCTCCGACTGACAGGTCGTGCACAAATCCCGGATATGTCACAGCAATACATTCATGAGTAGTTTCCTGCTCCGGATTTCCTACAATACGAACTTTTTCACCTGTCTTGAAGTCAATCGGGCCTTCTGCACTGGCCGTAGTACGTACTTCCGGACCTTTGGTATCCATCAGAATACCGATACGGTTAGAAACGGTACGCACATTATTAATCAACTTTTCAAAACCTTCACGGCTGGCATGTGCGGTATTCATACGTACCACGTTCATACCTGCATTAAAAAGGTCTCTGATAAAATCTACTTCGCAGCGCAAGTCCGAAATGGACGCAACGATTTTTGTTTGTTTAAGCATCATAATAAATATACTATAATTTGTTGTTGTCTAATACAATGGATTCTACTGCCAGACGATAAGAATTCAGTCCGAATCCGCAGATTACTCCTAGGCATGCACAGGAAATCATTGATTTGTGACGAAACTCCTCCCGCCGATGAACATTGGAAATATGTACCTCCACGACTGGAGACGTAACTGCACGGATGGCATCCTGCAAGGCTATGGACGTGTGAGTATACGCACCGGCATTCAGCACAATGCCATCATACGAAAAGCCTGTTTCATGAATTTTATTTATCAGTTCTCCTTCCACATTCGACTGGTAATACGCAAACTCTACCGATGGATACCACTCTTTCAATTTTTCCAAATAACTTTCAAAAGATTCGGCTCCATAAATGGAAGGCTCCCGTTTGCCCAACAAGTTGATGTTCGGGCCATTGATTATTTGTATTCTCATCTGTATACTTCTGCTGAATTTTAATAACTTTGTAGAAGAATTTGGCACAAAGATACGAAAAAGAAATGAAAAAGGCCGATAAAAAAAACATAATAATAAAGTATAAGCAATACCTGAAACTAGAAAAGTCGCTTTCGGCCAATACAGTAGAGGCCTACCTTACGGATTTGGACAAGCTGTTCGCCTTTTTGGAACTGGAAAACATTCATTTTGCGGATGTCACCTTGGAAAATCTGGAAACTTTTTCAGCCGGATTACGCGACATCGGCATTCACCCGCGTTCCCAAGCACGCATTCTGTCCGGGATACGTTCCTTTTTTCGTTTTCTTCTGCTTGAAGACTACATACAGCAAGACCCGTCAGAACTATTGGAATCGCCACAAATCGGCAAACACCTGCCCGACGTACTGACGGTAGAAGAGATTGACACCCTTATCGGCAGCATTGACCGGAGCACACGGGAAGGACAGCGTAACCGGGCTATTTTGGAAACCCTATACAGTTGCGGACTGCGTGTGTCCGAATTGTGTAATCTTAAACTGTCCGACCTTTACCTGAAAGAGAAATTTATCAAAGTAGAAGGTAAAGGAAGCAAGCAGCGCCTGGTTCCCATTTCTTCACGTGCCATACGCGAACTGGAACTGTACTTTCCAGACCGCAACGAAGGACTGATAAAGCCCGGATATGAAGATTTTGTATTTATCAGCCGCTTCGGAAAAAACATTTCACGCATCATGGTGTTCCACATCATCAAAGAACTGGCAGAACAAACCGGACTGAAGAAAACCATCAGCCCTCATACTTTCCGCCATTCCTTCGCTACCCATCTGCTGGAAGGAGGAGCCAATCTGCGCGCCATACAGTGCATGCTAGGGCATGAAAGCATAGGCACTACCGAAATCTATACCCACCTTGACCGCAGCCGATTACGGCAGGAAATTCTGGAACATCACCCTAGAAATCGACTTAAAAATTAGAGAAATGCGTTTTTTTAAGCTTTTTTCGAACGGACCTACAAAAAAAAACAGATAATGATTAACACGTAATAGAGTTTTTCTTATCTTTGCCCCAAATAATCAAACAATAAGATTATTCATTTATACAAACTAAATATTTAACATCATGATTAAGAAGTTGTATTTGCCGTTAGTGGCATTGTTAGTCCTTGCTTTCTCTTCATGTAGCAAGATGGGCGAATTATCTCCTGACTACTTCACTACCAACCCTGAAGTGTTGGAAGCTATTGGTGGTAAGGTACCTGTAACTATTACAGGAAAATTCCCGGAAAAATACTTCAAGAAAAACGCAACAGTTGAAGTTACTCCGGTTTTGAGATGGGAAGGTGGCGAAGCTAAAGGTCAGCCAGCTACATTCCAGGGTGAAAAAGTACAAGGTAACGACCAGACTATCTCTTACAAGACTGGTGGTACTTATACAATGAAAGCCTCTTTCGACTATGTTCCTGAAATGGCTAAATCTGAACTTTACCTGGATTTCAAAATTAAGAAAGGTAAAAAAGAATACACTATCCCTTCTGTAAAGATTGCTGACGGTGTAATCGCTACTTCAGAACTTCCTACTGTAAACTCTGCTAATGCTGCTTACGCTCCGGATGCATTCCAGCGTATCATCAAGCAGGCTAAAGAAGCTCAGATCATGTTCTTGATCCAGCAGGCTAACCTCCGCGCAAGCGAATTGAAGTCTGACAGCTTGAAAGCATTCCACAAACAAGTAGTAGCTGTAGCTGGTGACACTAAGAACTACAAACTGAACAACATCGAAATTTCTGCTTACGCTTCACCTGATGGTGGTGTTGAACTGAATACTACTCTGGCTGAAAACCGTCAGAACAACACTGAAAAATACATGAACCAGCAGTTAAAGAAAGGTAAGATTGAAACTGAAGTAGATGCTAAATACACTGCTCAGGACTGGGACGGATTCCAGGAATTGGTTTCTAAATCTAACATCCAGGATAAAGACTTGATCTTGCGTGTTCTTTCTATGTACAGCGATCCAGAACAGCGTGAAACTGAAATCAAGAACATTTCTTCAGTTTACAAAACTTTGGCTGACGAAATCCTGCCTCAGTTGCGTCGTGCTCGCTTGACTGCTAACTACGATGTAATCGGACGTAGCGACGAAGAAATCAACGCTGCATTCGATACTGACGCTAAAGTATTGAGCAACGATGAATTGCTGTATGCTGCAACTCTGACTAACGACAACGCTCGTAAAGAAGCTATCTATAAGAAAACTGTTGAATTGTATCCGAACGACTTCCGTGCTTACAACAACTTGGGTATGATGGCTTATGCTAACGGTGACTTGGCTACTGCTGAAAACTACTTCAAACAGGCTGCAAGCAAGAACGCTAACGCTGCTGAAGTTAACACTAACCTTGGTTTGATTGAATTGACTAAGGGTAACGTAGCTAACGCTGAAACTTACTTGAGCAAGTCTACTGGTGCTAACACAGCTAACGAAGCTTTGGGTAACTTGTACATCAAACAAGGTCAGTATGACCGCGCTGTACAGGCATTCGGTGACACTAAGACTAACTCAGCTGCTTTGGCTCAGATCTTGGCTAAAGATTACAACAAAGCTAAATCTACTCTGTCTGCAGTGAAGAATCCGGACGCTTACACTAACTACCTGATGGCAGTTGTAGGTGCTAGAACTAACAACGCTGACTTGGTTAAGAGCAGCATGGATAAAGTAAAACAGCAAGATGCTGCTTTGGCTGCTAAAGCTCAGAACGACCGCGAATTTGCAAAATATGCAAACGAAGTAAAGTAATCTGACTTAATTACATAAAAGGAACCGGAATCGTGTCAAGTGATTCCGGTTTTTTTATGCCTTTATGGGAAAGAATCGGGAGAAGATGAAAGATTATAAGATGAAAATATGTATTTTCGCAAAAATAAAATACAGTTTATGAAAAAATTATATCTGCTCCTCTTATCTGTATATCTGTTGTTTTGCCTGGATTCATGCAGACAAAGCGATGAATTTGAGCTCAAAGGGGAACTGGAAGGTATTACTTCCGACATGATTCTGGTAGTTTTCGACGATCCTGAGTCTAAATTGGATACCATCTACCCACGAGAAGGTAAGTTCACCTATACTTTCACTCCCGACACCCTGAATATATTCCGTCTGGTGAACGATTCCGGTGAAACATTCCCAATATTTGCAGAAAAGGGCTGGAAGGTTTCTATAAAAGGAAGCTTGGCACATCCGGAAATCAAAGGAGAAGGGGCCAACAATGAATATCAGGAATTTTTGCAAAGCATAGCTACGCTGAAGGATTCTGCACAAGTGTGCAAGCAAGCTGAAAGTTTCATCAAGAGCCATCCAGCTTCACCTGCTTCAGCTTATATCTTGCAACGGTATTTCTCACAATCAGCCAATCCGAACTTAGACCTCATCGCCCGACTGGCGGAACCGCTGACTGGTAAGGTGAAAGATTGCAGAGTATTGAACGAAGTTTTACAAAAGTTACCCGAAAAAGGGAAAAACACATCGGCCTACCTAAACTACATGTCCGTAAAGAAAAGAAATGGAGAATATTTGTCTTGGAGCAGCAGTAGCACGCAAAAACAATATTCACTCATAAACTTCTGGGCGAGCTGGGATAAGGAAAGTATAGAAATAAAAGATTCCTTGTATACTCTATGCGAGAAATTCTCAAAAAACAACCTCCGGATTGTCAACTTTTCATTGGATTATAACAAGGAAGAATGGCAGAAAAATACCCGGAAAGATACGGAACAATGGATTGAGGTATGCGACTATAAAGGATGGAATAATCAGATTCTGAAGCAACAAAACGTGCAGCGTCTTCCATTCAACATACTGATAGACCGAAACCGGAAGATTTTAGGCAGCAATCTTTACGGAAAAGCATTACAGACCAAGATTGAAGCCTTGATAGCGGAAGACAAAAAATAAAACACAACTTAAAAACGACCTTAAATGCTTGTCAAACTTTTTGGAGCCGCCGTACAAGGCATTGACGCCACTATCGTGACAATTGAAGTCAACTGTTCACGCGGTATAAAATTTTACCTGGTAGGACTTCCGGACTCTGCTGTCAAGGAGAGCCACGAACGTATCGTATCCGCTCTGCAAGTAAACGGATACAAATTTCCTGCACGACAAATAGTAGTCAACATGGCTCCAGCCGATATCCGGAAAGAAGGTGCCTCGTACGACCTTCCGCTGGCTATCGGTATCTTAGCCGCCAATGAAACAATCTCTTCTGAACACCTGGCAGACTACCTCATCATTGGGGAACTAAGCCTGGACGGAAGTCTGCAGCCCATCAAAGGAGCACTCCCTATCGCCATTGCGGCTCGCCAACAAGGTTTTAAGGGAATTATTCTTCCGCAACAGAATGCTTCGGAAGCCGCTGTCGTAAATAACCTGGATGTATATGGTGTGGAACGCATTACAGAAGTGATTGATTTTCTGAACGGCACACGAATCTTACAGCCTACCATTGTCAACACGCGTGAGGAATTCTACAAACACCAATCTATTTTTCCGTTTGACTTTGCAGAAGTAAAGGGACAGGAAAATGTGAAGCGAGCACTGGAAGTTGCAGCTGCAGGCGGACATAATGTACTGCTCATCGGTGCCCCAGGCAGTGGTAAGTCTATGATGGCTAAACGCCTTCCCAGCATTCTTCCCCCGCTTTCATTAGGAGAAAGCCTGGAAACGACCAAAATACACTCAGTGGCCGGGAAGTTAAAAAAGGGTTCTTCACTTATTGCTACCCGACCGTTCCGCAGTCCGCACCACACCATTTCTCAGGTAGCCATGGTGGGCGGAGGAGCTACGCCTCAACCCGGAGAAATCAGTCTGGCACATAATGGAGTGCTGTTTCTTGATGAACTTCCAGAATTTAGTAGAAGTGTACTAGAAGTGCTTCGCCAACCTCTTGAAGACCATCGTATCACTATTTCAAGAGCAAAGTACAGTCTGGAATATCCGGCCAATTTCCAGTTAATCGCATCGATGAACCCTTGCCCATGTGGATACTACAATCATCCCACACGAAACTGTGTATGTAGTCCGGGACAAGTACAACGATACCTTAACAAGATTTCCGGTCCCTTACTCGACCGCATTGACATCCAAATTGAGATTGTGCCCGTTCCCTTTGAAGAAATCTCCAAGAGCACCCCGGGAGAAAGCAGTGCCTGCATCCGCGAACGTGTAATCCGTGCCCGACAGATACAAGCCCAGCGTTTTGCAAACGAACCGGGAATCTACAGCAACGCCCAAATGACACCCAAACTGCTGCATCTCTATGCACAGCCGGATGCTGCCGGACTGGAACTGTTAAGAAATGCCATGAACCGGCTGAATCTTTCAGCCCGTGCCTACGACCGCATACTGAAGGTTTCACGTACCATTGCCGATTTGGAAGGAAGTAATGAGATACGTCCAGCACATTTGGCAGAGGCTATCAGCTATCGCAATCTGGACAGAGAAAACTGGGCCGGATAATTATCTATCCAGCCCAGACAATCAAAATAAATATTTAACAGGTATCAACCGGACTATTCCGTTCAACCCGGAAGGAAGTGTTTCCCAATGTCCGTAAGTACCTTTCTCGTAATTCAGCTTAGCCATATTGATGTCCTCAAAAATGCGCCATTGCTTACCCTGACGGTCCATCTCAGCAATACTATTTGCCAGAAGGTTGGTGACTTCCACTTCTATGAGATTCTTACCAGACTTTAGCAATTGCCCTATGCTTAAACGGAAGGGAGCAGCCCAGGCTATACCAGCTTCTTGCCCATTTATACGCACACGTGCACTCTCACGCACGTCACCCAGGTCCAAAACCCAGTCATCCGCCGATAATTCAGGCAAATCCAACTCCAATGAATACAATGCAGTACCCCGGTTAATCTTCGCAGCCGGATGTGCAATCTCTGTCCATGAAGAAGGCGTATCTATTTTAAACTCCCCTTCAATAGCCGGATAGCTTTCCACGAATCTCAGTTTCCAACCATGATCCAAACTCAAACTATAGTCCATTTCCTTCCTATATTTCCATTCAGGCTCTCCTTGCAAGGAACGAGTAAAAGTTTGAAGAATGATACTCTTTCCCGACTTCAATTGCATATATACTTGAGTTTTTCCTTCCACCTCGCGCGTTTTTGCAATTCCCCGTTTACCCGTCATCGGGTCAAAACACATGATATGTTTTTCAGGCACATTCAATGTTACCCATCCTTCCACATCGTTAGCCTGTAAGTTGGAAATAAAATAATGATGTCCTTCCGTATGTGTACGCCGGATAAACTGTACCCCCCAACGTGTCTTCAGTTCTTCTGCCGGAACTCCCGTACGCTCTAATGTCTCATGGTAATCACTTCCCACGATGATACGTCCTTTCCCGAAATTAAAAGCCTGTGTGCCCTGGAAAGATTTTTCTCCTGGCAACTGTTCCAACAGTGCAAATAGTTGCTTCCGATTCTGTTCCAATGAAGCATATCCAGGCACATCTTCCGGATAATGTTCCACAAACACTACGGTTGCCCCCTGACGTACCAATGCGACCAACTTCTTTAAGGTAGAAACCGGAACCAACTTTACTGCAGGTACGATAAGCGCCTTATAACAAGCACCTCCGCTGGTCTTCAGCATACCATCCTGACACGATGTACTTTTAATAAAAGAATCAGAAATATAGTCTACATCATAGCCACCTGCCATAATGGTTTGTATCGTCTTGATAAACTTCGGTGCATATTGGTCCATCTTATGAATGTCAAAACCGACAAAACGCCCTGGAATGTCATTCCACATATCATATACCGGAAGATAAACCAGGAAATCATTATCAGGCTTACCTAATTGAAGAAAAGACTGACAACGAGTTATATACTCAAAGAAAGCCGGCGCGTCACGCCATATCGTATTGGTGGGCGACATGTTTATCGTGGCATAAAATAGCCAACCAGGCCAGGCTGCTTCCTTCGGAGAATAGGGCGTACCATGAAAAAATTCGTGATTTACCCCCGACACAAACATCAAATCCATATCAGGCTTACACTGTGAGAGGGAAGTACGAAAATGCTCCGTCAACCAGGTGAATGTTTCAGAAGAAGTGTAAGGTTTTCCCGCAATATGTGCAGCCGAAGAAGCATATTTCAGCATGGAAATATCTGAAAAATTAGGACGTGTAAGCGAATCACGCCTCAATCCCCTAATATGAAAATCAGTCAACCCAAACCCTTCGCACTCCGGAATATCCACCGAAGCATACGTATCAATCAGATTGGCAGGAGATCCATGTGCCTGATTACGGGTCGTACTTCCATGCCCATGCGCCCATTTGGTCCATGCAGTCGTAAAGTTCTCAACCAGAAGTTCTCCCAATGTTTCCCTATAATCAGACACTAGACGACGTGTCAGTTCAGTTCGTTCCTGTGAGATAAACTCCGGAAAATGATTCTCTAGCCGATAACCACGACGTGCGGCAAATTCTTTCAAGAAAGCAGGAGTCCAATCGGCTCCGTACACCTCATACGAATCATTGAAGAAGGTACGGGGAAAGTTGACCTTGTTTGTCTTGAAAGCCTTATCAAACTTCTCAAAGTAAGATTTTACGGCCACCGGACTAAAATGATCCATAACATACCCTTCTCCCCCGGGAGCCGCACGCTTTACTTTCTGAAAAGTCCGTCCCACAAACAATGCCACCAGCTTCCAGTCTCCTGTCGGAGCATCCCACTGTAAATATCCGTCTTTAACTTTCCTGGTCAGATTCACCACTTTTCCGTCTGCCCCATAAGCCATCAGACAATCCAGGTAAGCCACATCCCGCTGTTTCTCTTCTTTAGGATCACGAATGTCGATTTCCAACTTTACCGATTCACCTCCCTTTACCTCATAACATTCAAAAATAGCTTTTGCTGCTGCTTGTGAGAGAGATACCTCGGGGCCTCCGAAAGGCCATCCTGTTCCGGTATTCATATCAATGTCTATCCCGTTCATCTTACCCACCTCCTGCGTATAACGGAACATTTCCATCCATTCGGGTGACAGAAAGCGGATATTATGAGATTCATTTCCCTTTACCCCATAAATAGGCGTAACCTCCAGACTTCCCAGCCCGGCTTTCCCATATTCCTTCAGGTTATAATTCAGATTATCTTTATCGACGGCACTTCCTAACCACCACCAGCGGCTGCCGGGACGTGCTTCAGGTCTCACCTCCGGCCAGTTTTGTGCAGCCGCCCCCATCGCAGAGCACAAAAGAAATAATAAGATGCTGTTCTTTTTCATGGAATTACAAATTAGGTTTCATACTTGCAAAGATAAAAGTTATACAGCCCTTACAACTATAGGAATGTACAGATTCATGGATTTTTGTACGCCTGATACACAATCTTCCGAGCAAGATGTACATTATTCCATTCATTCATTTCATGAAGGTGCGTATCTTTGTAGAAAACAAATCAATAAACACGGATATGAAAAACAACTTTATCAGACTGACCCTACTTGCCAGCCTTTTCTGCAACGTGCCTGGCTTGCATTTGCAAGCGCAAGCCCCACATCCGGAACGAATTTATCTTTCAGGAACCGGTATTGACAATACCGTGACATGGGACTTTCTCTGCTCAAAAGGACAAAACAGCGGCAAATGGAAAAAGATAGAAGTTCCCTGCAACTGGGAACTGCAAGGATTTGGAGAATATACTTACGGACGATGGTATACCATCAAAGGTGCCAAACCAAGTGATGAAACAGGTATTTATCGCCACAAATTCGAGGCTCCCAAATCATGGAGCGGCCAGCGGGTAAAAATTTATTTTGACGGAGTCATGACCGATACGGAAGTCTTAATCAACGGCAAACTGGCCGGAGAAATGCATCAGGGCGGATTCAACCGTTTTTGTTATGACATCACCGACTTACTCACCCTCGGAAAGAAAAATACACTTGAAGTAAAAGTCGCTAAGGAATCTGCTAATTCATCCATCAACGCCGCAGAACGTAAAGCTGACTGGTGGCTTTATGGAGGAATTTATCGTCCGGTATGGCTGGAAGTTGTTCCACAGGTACACATTGAACACTTTGTACTTAATGCCGACCAGCATGGCAAATTTCAAGCTTCATGTGAAATGTATGGCGATGCGAAAGGATATGAACTTCACGTATCGGTACGAGGCCTGAAAGACGGAAAGACTGCCCTGACAAATACGGGACAATCTGCACTTTCCAAGAAAATTACAGATTCCGGCAAGGAACAACAGATAGAAGGACAATGGGCAGACATTCAAACCTGGTCCACAGAAGATCCTAACCTGTATGTAGCTCGTCTGGAGTTGAAATCACCGGAAGGAAAGGTGATTCAGACACGTGAAACCAGAATCGGCTTCCGTACCGTCGAGTTTTTCCCACAAGACGGAGTATATCTGAACGGAACCAAACTCGTCGTAAAAGGTATTAACCGCCATTCATTCTCCGTAGACGGAGGAAGAGCCACCAGTGCAGCCATGAGTCGTCAGGACGCACTTCTCATCAAGGAAATGAACATGAACGCGGTAAGATCGCACTATGCCCCCGACGAACATTTCCTGGATATGTGCGATTCACTGGGTATCGTATACATGGATGAACTGGCAGGATGGCAGAATTGCTACGACGAAAAAGTGGGTAGCAAACTGGTGAAAGAGATGGTACAGCGCGATGTCAATCATCCGTCCATCATCATCTGGAGTAATGGAAATGAAGGAGGATGGAATTATCAACTGGATAAACTATTTGCTCAATACGACAAGCTTCAAAAACGGCATGTAGTCCACCCATGGGCCGACTTTAACGACCTGGATACGCACCATTATCCGGCTTATCTGACAGGAGTAGCCCGATTTACCAATGGCTATAAGGTCTTTATGCCTACAGAATTCATGCATGCCATGTACGACCAAGGAGGAGGTGCCGGATTACGGGATTTCTGGGATCGCTGGAATACGAACCCGTTATTTGCCGGAGGATTTATCTGGGTATTCTGCGATGAAGCTCCCAAACGGAGTGACAAAGGAGGTATTCTGGATTCTGACAAATCGAATGCACCTGATGGAGTAGTTGGTCCTCGCCGTGAAAAAGAAGGCAGCTTCTATGCCATCCGTGCCCAATGGTCACCCATCCAGCTGAAACCACTACTCATCACCTCTCATTTTAACGGTAATTTCCTGGTTACCAACGAATATACTTACACGAATCTGAAGGAATGCAAAATGACATACAAAGTATTGTCATGTGACACTCCATTGAAAGGTGTAACACAATCCATTGAATTAAGCCACGGAGAAGTTACTCTCCCTGCTATCCAGCCAGGAGAAACCGGCACAGCCCATTTCGACCTTCCGGACAACTTCCATGAAGGTGATGTACTGGAACTGGAAGCTTTCGATAAAAATGGACATAGCATCTGCAACTGGAGCTACCCCATCCGCCTGGTAAAACAATATTTTGACCATAAGATGGCACAATCACCCATGACCCTGGAAGCACTTCCCAAAGCTACCGCCTCACGCAATGCCAGCCACATCGTACTGAACAGTGCGAAGGTAAGTGTAACGTTTGATGCCACTACCGGTATCATCAAGCAAGTAAAAGCAGGAGAAACAGAGGTTCCGTTCAAGGACGGTCCGGTAGCTGTAGGAATGAAAATGCGCTATGAGCCTTCACTCAGTTACGTGCGTGAGACACAAGAAGGAGCTATATTCTGTGCCAAATATAAAGGAGCAGCCGACTCCATTGTCTGGCGTCTGACCGATCAAGGACTGCTTTATATGGATGCCATCCTACTGAACCGCGCATCCGGAGGAGGAGGATTTGACGATGCCTTTATGGATACCAAGGTATACAACCTCGGATTGACCTTCTCTTACCCGGAAGCAAACTGTACCGGCATGAAATGGCTGGGACGTGGTCCCTATCGTGTATGGAAGAACCGTATCCCTGGTACCAACTATAACATCTGGCATAAAGATTACAACAATACCATTACAGGAGAAAGTTTTGAAAATCTGATTTATCCAGAATTTAAAGGATATCATGCCCACATGTACTGGGCTACACTGGAAAGCGACAAAACACCGTTTACTATTTATTCAAGAAACGATGGAATCTTCTATCACATCTTTACGCCGGAAGAACCCGTAGGACGTGTCAGAAGAACTATGCCACAATTCCCTGAGGGTGATATATCTTTCTTGCTTGACATACCGGCTATTTGCTCCTTCAAACCCATCGAGCAACAAGGCGCCAACAGCCAACCTGGAAATATCCGCATTAAACAAGGGGATGAAGGATTACATTTGAACCTGATGTTCGACTTCCGCCCGTCTGCCAATATCAATACCTCAAGATAGAACAAACACACTGTAACAAAGAGCCGTCTTGCATTGCGAGGCGGCTTTTTTACTTTTATACAAAAATCACGGTTTTCCGTGTTTCCCTTCCTCATAAGACAGACTATATTTGGCCCTAAAGGAATAGAAAACACAGGAAAGATGGAAATGACAGAAATACAACGATACAAAATAGCCTTAGAACGTCTTAAGCAACTTTCCGACATAAGATTGGGGAAACCTCTGCTTATTCAAACCTTAATGGGAAACCTGCGTGTCCTACACTCCAACCACATCGGTTATTTCAAATACATCTCAACCAAAAAGAGTTGGGAGATAGCATTAACCGACGGCTCCTTTGTCCGGCTAAAAGAAAACCTGCGCGCGAAAAATTTATGTGCATATAATGACCGATTTATACAAATCCATCAATCCTATATCATCAACATACAGTATCTGTGCATGATACAAAACAACCACTGCATCATGTATCCTCCTTTTCATCATATCAATGAACTCTGTATCTCACAAAAATACAAAAGGGAACTGACCGCCTATTTCTACCAATTCTGAAGCGGATAACCCAGCTCACAATGTCATATCATTCAATCATTTCAGTCAAAATCCAAGATATTTTCCTCTGAAATTTGTATATTCCACAAAAAGGAATTATTTTGTCAAAATCACAAAAATACATTACATGAAAAAGCATATCCTTTTACTTGGCATCTTCTTGAGCCTTACAGTTTTCCTGTCAGTACAAGCAGGAAATACGGTAATCGACAGTCTAAAACAGGAAATACGACAAGCCGAACGAGAACCCTCTTCCAAAGAAAAATTAATTGAATTATATCAATTCCTGGGTGCAGAATATGAAACTCTGGACCACGATTCATCCTACCATTATATACAAAAGGGACTCTCTCTTTACCCGCAACCTGCCTTTGAGGAAGAAGGCTACCTGCAACTGCTCAACTCATTGGCCAACTATCTTTTCATGGAGGGAAAGTTAGAACAAGCCAAAGAAACATTCAAGACAGTAGCCGCACATGCCCCCAAGCTCAAAGAACGAAGATACGATCTGGAAGGAGTCGTAGAATCTTCCATTGGCGTTTGCTACCGTAAATTAGGCATGTTCGATTCAGCCGTATATCACTATAATCGCGCGCTCGATTTCTGTAAGAAAACAGAAAAATACGAAGACATCGCCTCCACTTATTACAATATTGGCGTACTTTACCATCTCAACAAACGCTATGAAGAGGCCTTGGAACAAGGAAAGTTAGCGGCAGACTATGCCCGAAAGGCAAAAGACACATTAATGGAATTATATGCCAACACGCTTATCGGCGGATGCTATTGCAACATGGGGAAATATGCAGAAGCCAGTCAGATTCTAAAAAGAAATGTCCAAAAAGCATTAGAGATAGAATATCCCCTACTTGCCATGAGTTCTCTAAGCCCCTTACTAAGTACCTACCAATTGTGGAATAAAAAAGATTCTGTCAGAATTTTTCTGAAAAAAGGAGAAGAACTGATCCATCAGATTCCGGAAAACAGTCCGACAGCACTTGAATTTTATGGCACTCAAGCCAGCCTGTACAACTGGATTGGAGAATTTCAGAAAAGTCTCGATATCCTGACAAACAAGTCGTTGATTCAAACGCAACTTCCATACGACAAGTATCATATTTTGATGGCACGTAATTACGAAGGGCTGGGCAACTATCAGAAAGCATTCCACTGCATGCAGGAAGCATGTATTTATAAAGATTCCGTTTTCGATGGAAAAATAAAAAATGAGCTGTCGGAGCTGAATGAAAAATTAAGAAATAGCGACAAGGAATTGAAGATTGCTCTTCTGGAAAGAAATCAGGCACAAGAGAAAGAAACCCGCCTGCGCCATACCGTCTACTACCTTACGGTTATCGGACTGCTTTTAATTGCCATCTCCATCCTGCTGCATAAACGGAAAGTACAGAAGAAAGAGACCGAACTGATAGCTGCACGTCAGTACATTGAAGGCCTGGAAAATGAACGTAAACGGCTTGCCAAGGATTTACACGATGGAGTTTGCAACGACCTGTTAGGAGCCATACTCCAAATACAGCAGCATATTTCTTCCGAAGAACAAAAGACAACTACCATTCAGACGCTGGAAGAAATACGCAATGACGTAAGAGCCATCTCGCACGAATTGATGCCACCTAATTTCCAGTTTACTGATTTGAACGAAATGCTGGCCGACTATTTTGCGAAAATGCAGGAAGTATCAGGAGTAAACATATCCTATGCTCCCCACGCCCACACAGACTGGACCACTATTCCGGAACACATAGGATATGAAATCTACCGCATCATGCAGGAAACCATCGGAAACATCTTAAAACATACTCAGGCAAAGCAGATTCACATTCAACTAAAAAAAGAAGACACCCAACTTGTCATTCACCTGCATTATGACGGAGACTGGAATCCGCATGCCGATTCATCCAAAGGAATCGGCCTACGTACCATCAACGACCGATTAAAAACCATTGGAGGGAATTACAAGATAGAAAAAGACGATACAGGAGTAAATATCCATATTCATACATTTCTTCATTGAAAAAATCACGGTTTTCAGTGAAAATCTTCTCGATGAATCTTTTTTTCTTTGCAGTATAAAAATGCGACAAAATGACAAGTCAAAAAGCCAAAATACTATTAGTCGATGACCATACCCTCATACTGCAAGGCATCAAGCATGTGGTTTCCCAAATGCCTGAAATAGAAAAGGTATATACCGCCTCATCGGGCGCTGAAGCGATGCTCCTGATAGACATGCAGCCATTTGACATTTATCTGCTTGATGTGGAACTTCCGGATACCAACGGATTTGAACTGATAGACAAGATTCTGCAAAAACATCCGGAAGCACGCATCTTGGTTAATACCATGCACGAAGAAATATGGATACTCAAAAGGCTTACCAAAGCATCCATCAGCGGAGCTATACTAAAGTCGGCAGATATTAACGAACTGACACTGGCCATCCAGACTATTTTGAAAGGAGGACAATATCTTTGTAAACGGTTCAAAACGATTTTAAACCGGATGCAAACAGAGGAACAAATCAAGGAACAGCTCACGCTAAGAGAGATGGAAGTATTGCAAGCCATTGCCAAAGGATTCAACACAAGAGAGATTGCAGATTTACTTCATGTTTCCAACAATACGATTGAAACACACCGGAAAAGTCTCATGAGTAAACTGGAAGCAAGAAATGCGGTAGATCTTGTTCTAAAAGCCATTAACCTTGGAATAATCCCACTGGATTCGAAATAAAAATCCACCCGTTTTTAGGGCTCATATTCTTTTTTTCGTATATTTGAGCGCAATGAATCTTTGTATCACCTTAATATAAACGAACTATGAGTCTCGAAAAAACATTAGTGATTCTAAAACCAAGTACCGTACAACGCGGACTTATTGGAGAAATAACCCATAGATTTGAACGTAAAGGCTTGCGCTTGGCGGGCATGAAAATGATGCAGCTTACCGAAGACCTGCTCAATGAACATTATGCACACCTGGCCGGGAAACCGTTCTTTTCTCGTGTAAAAGCATCCATGATGGCCTGCCCGGTTATCGTATGCTGTTATGAAGGAGTCGATGCCATTCAGGTGGTACGTTCCATGACAGGAGCTACCAATGGTCGTGTAGCAGTTCCGGGGACTATTCGAGGTGACTATTGTGTAAGTTCACAGGAAAACATCATCCACACCTCCGATTCACCCAAAACGGCTATCGAAGAAATAGAACGATTCTTCAAGCCTGAAGAACTGTTTGAATACGAAAGAGCTGTTATCGACTTTGTTTACTATCCGGATGAATATAAACTAACATAATTTTAAAAAGCTGGCAGAAAATTGCTCTGCCAGCTTTTTTCTATTTTAAACGTACACCATTTACTACCACATTCCGAAGTTGCAGTCCATGAATGTATCCCTTTTGGATAGTCCCCGATTTGCGTGCCGTAATTTCGAGATTCTCAAACAGAAAATCCGACAGTTTATACTGTGTCTCGTCCTTCTTGACTGCAAAAAGTACATCACAGTCCAACCGAATATCACGCATGGTAACATGGCTTGAATAAGAAAAAGGAATATCTTTTCTATCTTTCAAATCAAAAAATTGTGTCCAAGGCTGGGCAAACAAGAAATTGACCACAGAGCCTGTAATATTCTCCAGTCGGATATACTCATAATTTTGCGGTGTATCCGGACGCATTTTCAACCAAAGCAAACGCTGGGCATGTTCCACCGTACAACGCCGCACCAGAACATTACGGTTATGAATGGATTCACTTCCGCAAGTCAATGCACTGTGGCAGAACCCCCATACACAATCTTCTATGATTATGTTCAAGTTGCTCCCGTTATTTACCTTATCCTGATCTGCCCAAGGTCCTTTTCCGCCTTTCAAAGCTATTGCATCGTCATTCACCGACATATAACACCCTTTCACCAGTACATTCTTACAGACATCAATATCAATAGCATCACTGCTCGGTGCTTTTACCGGTGAACGGGGAGCAAAAATGGAAAGATTCAGCAACTTTACATTCTCACACCGGTATAAATGGGTTGTCCAGAAGGGAGAATTCTCCAATCTGACTCCAGACAACTGTACGTCTTTTGAATCTGCAATATATACCAGTCGCGGACGTAATTCCTCCAGATTCGTACATTGAGGATTGACCTGCCGACGCAACCAGAAAGATTTCCAGAAACGAAGTCCGTTCCCGTTTATCTTTCCTTCTCCCGAAAGTGTAAATCCGTCCACCCCTATGGCATTGACCAGGGCCGCGAAATATTTCAAGTTCTGCCCCTCCAGGCGTGTGTCAATCACATCAAAATGACTGATGTCATCACTACCTTTCAACACAGCTCCTTTTTCCAGATAAAGGTGGGTGCGAGGTTTGAAAAAAAGTGATCCTGATAAAAACGTACCTTGTGGTATACAAATTACTCCGCCTCCTTCTTGAGCTGCCTTGTCAATGACTGCCTGAATCTGTTCCGTCTGTAACAGTGTGCTGTCATTCTGCACTCCATAATCCGTAATACGGTAAATTCCGCCCAACTCCTTTACCGGGGTCACCCGGCTGTCTGCAAACCAATCCGGTATTGGAGTACCGTCAGGAAACTTTTCCTGAGCAAATACACTTCCAGCCAGCCACAAAAAACAACATAGAAACAAATACTTGATACAATATTCCCTCATTTTTCAAATACTTTTAAATCAAAACCATACGGAAAGCAAAATAGGAAACTTTTTCGACAAAAGGAAATAGAAAATCATGCAATAACATGTCTTTTTGTACAAAACTTCACTTGTATTCTTTAATACTTGGAGATAACTCCTGAAATCATATAACAGCGGCAATTCTTATGTACACCCTTATACAAAAGAAAGAATGACTTGACAAATTCTCTGTTTCACACTGTGGGATACAAAAACCACAGTGTGGGATACATATTTCACACTGTGAAATACATATCCCGCAGTATGAAACAGAGAAATGTCCGGGAGATTTCTGAAAATATAAACCTTACTTCAGCACTTAACAAAGAGCATTAGCATGTTTTAGAGGAACAGTTACTACATCAAGTGAAGATATTTGAATGATTTTCAATGTATTTGCATGATTTTCCATGTGCAGATGTTAGTATATCCGCTACATTTGCAATTATAAATTTTAAACCAATACCTTATTTGATATGCGAAAAATTCTTGTTGTATTATTGCTTACAATAAGTGCAGGATTTACTACTTCTTCTGCACAAAAACTACCACCACAAAAAGAAACGCTCGATGTGGTAATGAAAGTAAACAAATATTTCATGGAGAAATATGCCGATTATCGGACTCCCAGTTTCGTTCGTAATGTTACCCGCCCCAGCAATATCTGGACTCGAGGAGTGTACTATGAAGGATTAATGGCTCTATATTCCATCTATCCTCGTGCAGAATTCTACGATTATGCATACAACTGGGCTGAATACCACGAATGGGGAATGCGAAATGGCAACACCACACGCAATGCCGACGACTATTGCTGCGGACAAACCTATATCGACCTATATAACATTTGCCCCAAACCTGAAATGCTGAAGAACATCAAGTCGAACATGAATATGCTGGTCAATACACCGCAGGTAGGCGACTGGACATGGGTAGATGCTATTCAGATGGGAATGCCCGTACTGGCCAAAATGGGACACCTCACGGGAGAACAAAAATATTTCGACAAGATGTGGGATATGTACGAGTTCTCACGCAATCAACTCGCAGGAAAAGGAATGTTCAATCTGGCTGACGGTCTCTGGTGGAGAGACGCTGATTTCTTGCCTCCATACAAAGAGCCCAATGGAGAAGACTGCTACTGGAGCCGGGGAAACGGATGGGCCTACGCTGCACTGGTACGCGTACTTGACGAAATTCCAGCCAATGAAAAACATCGCCAAGACTACATCAACGATTTCCTGATTATGAGCAAAGCATTAAAAAAATGCCAGCGTACAGACGGATTCTGGAATGTAAGTCTTCATGATGCCGGAAATTACGGAGGAAAAGAAACTACAGGTACTGCCCTGTTTGTCTACGGAATGGCATGGGGAGTACGAAACGAATTACTGGATAAAGAAGAATATTTACCTGTTTTATTAAAAGGATGGAATGCCATGGTAAAGGAGGCAGTCCACCCCAACGGTTTCCTGGGTTACGTACAAGGTACCGGGAAAGAGCCTAAAGATGGTCAGCCAGTCACATACGAAAGTGTTCCGGACTTTGAAGACTATGGAGTGGGATGCTTCCTACTGGCTGGTACGGAAGTCTACAAACTACAATGATAAGAATAAGCACAATAGGTAGAAACGTTTTGCTTCTTTCCGTAAAAAGAAATGGGTGTGCCTTTCGCACACCCATATTTTATTTGCTTAATGCCCGGGAGCGTTCTCCCAAATAACCGCCATGATGGCGCTTGCTGTATTCTTCAATCGTAAAACCAGTCTTACGCATGGTCTCCACCACCAGAATATCTCCAATAACCGTCATCACAGTGGTAGAAGTCGTAGGAGTCATTCCCAGCAAACAAACTTCATCGGGGTGTCCTGTAGCCAGACAAATATCAGCTGCTTCCGCCAGCGGACTATCCGGATTTCCCGTAATGACAATCTTTTTCAATTCCGGATTTAGACGTGCAGCCAGCTCAGTCAGTTCCACAATCTCTCTTGTCTTACCTGAATTGGAAATCAAGAGTAACAAGTCATTTTTTTGCAGAATACCTAAATCACCATGCTGCGCCTCACTGGGATGCAAAAACACAGAAGGGATTCCTGTAGAACAGAATGTAGTGGCAATGTTCATGGCTATCTGTCCAGCCTTACCCATACCGCTGGTTACCAGCTTTCCGCCTTTCTCATGCACCTGCTCCACAATCAGGTTTACCGCTTTCTCATATCCGTCTGTTACCGGAATGTTCAACACGGCCTGTGCTTCACGCTGTAATAAATCTTTTATTGATGAATTCATAAGATTATGATTAAATTATAATTTTATTCCAATAAGCGGGTCAGTTCTTCCAATGTATTCGCCACTTCAAAATAATTTTTCAACGGACGGTGTACAAAATGCGTTTCCTCCAGCCGGTTCAAAAAAGCCAGCAGGTCATTCCAGAAACCTTCCACATTATAAAAGATGACTTTTTTCTGATGATAGCCTATACTACATGCAGCCATCACATGAAATACCTCATCCAGTGTACCTATTCCACCCGGCAAGGCTACCATCACGTCCGATTCCTGCAACATAATATCTTTCCGGTCGCTCAAATTCACAGAATGGAATGTCACGTCAAGCAAATCGCTGACTCTTCCGTGTTCCTCCAGCTTTGTGGGAACAACTCCCATAATCATTGCCCCGTTCTCTGTCGCACTTCTTGCCAGGGCTTCCATCAGTCCGGTATTGGAACCACCGTAAACCAGCCACTTACGATGCTGCCCCAGCCATGCGCCCAGTTCCCGGGCTTTCTCCATAAATACAGGTTCTATCGCATCTGAGGCCGAACAAAAGACTGCAATTTTATTCATATATTAGTTTTAAATATCACACACTGCAAATATCTGCATTTTTTGAAGAAAGGCAATAGGTATTTATTGTAAATTTGCAGCGAAAAAGAAATTATACTTCTCAATATATGGCGTATTCAACTTTTACCCTCCCTAACGGCTTACGACTTATTCATACCACCAGTCCTACAAACGTGGCTTATTGTGGCTTTGCCATCGATGCCGGAACGCGCGATGAGCTTCCACAAGAACAGGGTATGGCCCATTTTGTAGAGCACCTAATTTTTAAGGGCACAGAAAAGCGAAAAGCCTGGCACATTCTCAATCGTATGGAAAATGTAGGAGGCGATTTGAATGCCTATACCAACAAGGAAGAAACCGTCATTTACAGCGCTTTTCTGAAAGAGCATTTCAACCGGGCAGCAGAACTACTGGCTGACATTGTCTTCCATAGTGTATTTCCACAGAATGAAATCGAGAAAGAAGTGGAAGTCATCATCGACGAAATCCAAAGCTATGAAGACAGTCCGTCGGAACTTATTTTTGACGACTTTGAAGAACTGATTTTCCCCAACCACCCATTAGGCCGAAACATACTTGGCAATCCGGAACTGCTGCGTCAGTTTACAAGTGAGGATGCACGGAAATTCGTACATTCACATTACCGACCGGAAAACATGATATTTTTCGTTCAAGGAGATATTCCCTTTCAGAAAGTCATCCGTACGCTTGAGAAAGTAACCTCGGATATTCCCCAATTTGAAGAGGGAAGCAAAACGCGCAAGCTACCGTCTGAATACAAACCCAGCAAACTGATTCTCCACAAGGATACCCATCAGGCACATGTCATGATTGGCGGAAGAGGATACCACGCTTACGACGAGAAGCGTACCGGACTCTATCTGCTCAACAATATTCTGGGAGGCCCTGGTATGAACAGCCGGCTCAACATCTCTTTACGTGAAAAAAGAGGTTTGGTTTACAACGTAGAATCCAATCTGACATCCTATACGGATACGGGTACATTCTGTATCTATTTCGGCTGTGACCTGCACGATGCCGACCACTGTATCTCACTGGTGCATAAAGAACTAAAGAAAATCCGTGAGAATGCCCTGACTGAATTGCAACTAGCTGCGGCAAAGAAACAAATCATCGGACAAATAGGGGTGGTCGGAGACAATTTTGAGAACAATGCGCTCAACATGGGAAAATGCTTTCTGCACTATCATACTTACGAAGAAAAAGAAGAAGTCTTCAAGCGGATAGAAAGCCTCACCTCTAGCCAACTCCTTGACATAGCCAATGAAATGTTTGCCGAAGACTATCTTTCTACCCTGATTTATCAGTAAATTTATACCGGATAGTACACTTTTTCCGCCACTTAGTAGCAGGATACAGACATATACTCTTAAAGCTCAGTTTTTGTCTTTTCATACATTTTCAAAACTTCCTAATTTTCGAGAAAAAATAGGGGAACTATGAAAAAGAATGAAATCATTAAAGACAGGTTGGAAGAATGGGTAGAAAGTAAAGGATTCTTAAACTCCAGGTTTACCATCATAGAATTATGTAAAATTATAGGAATAAACCGGACTTATCTTTCGAACTATATTAACAACACATACGGCTTAAACTTCAACTTATGGATCAATCACCTGCGCATCGAAGAAGCCAAGCAATTGATGGGCCAAACCCCTAAACGAAGTTTATCGGAAATAGCCGAACGAATAGGATTCACTGATCTGGCTCACTTCAGCAAACAATTCAAACTCCAGGAAGGAGTCTCTCCGTCTGAATGGAGAAAGAATATGTAATAATACGCAACAGAACGGCAGGAAAAGCGTAAAAATCACTATCTTTGTACGCTTAAGATAGGATAATTACATAAACTATATACACATGAAAATAGAAGATAAACTGACCGAATCTATCCTGAACGGTATAAAGACCTTATACAATCAGGAAGTTCCTGCCAAAATGGTTCAACTTCAGAAAACGAAGAAAGAGTTTGAAGGCCACCTGACACTGGTTGTCTTTCCTTTTCTGAAAATGTCTAAGAAAGGTCCGGAACAGACTGCACAAGAAATCGGGGAATACTTGAAACAGAATGAACCGGCCATCGCAAATTATAATGTAATCAAAGGTTTCCTGAACCTGACTATTGCATCTGACGTATGGATTGAGCTGCTGAACCGCATCCATGCCGATAACCAGTGGGGCATACAAAAAGCTGACGCAAACGCTCCACTTGTCATGATTGAATATTCTTCTCCTAATACCAATAAACCGCTTCACCTGGGTCATGTGCGTAACAACCTGCTGGGAAGTGCACTGGCTAACATCATGGCAGCCAACGGCAACAAGGTGGTGAAAACCAACATCGTAAATGACCGTGGTATTCACATCTGTAAGTCTATGCTGGCCTGGTTGAAATATGGTAACGGTGAAACTCCTGAATCATCGGGCAAGAAAGGTGACCACCTGATTGGTGACTACTACGTAGCTTTCGACAAGCACTACAAAGCTGAAGTAAAAGAGCTCATGGCTCAATATCAGGCTGAAGGTATGAACGAAGAAGAAGCAAAGGCAAAAGCTGAAGCAAACTCTCCGTTAATGCTGGAAGCACGCGAAATGCTTCGCAAATGGGAAGCTAATGACCCGGAGGTACGTGCCCTTTGGAAGAAGATGAATGACTGGGTATATGCAGGTTTCGATGAAACTTACAAAATGATGGGAGTAAGCTTCGACAAGATATACTACGAATCACAGACTTACCTTGAAGGAAAGGAAAAAGTAATGGAAGGTCTGGAAAAAGGACTGTTCTATCGCAAGGAAGACGGTTCTGTATGGGCCGACCTGACTCCGGAAGGTTTGGACCACAAATTGCTGCTCCGTGGTGACGGTACTTCTGTATACATGACACAGGACATCGGTACTGCCAAGCTGCGCTTCCAGGATTATCCTATCAACAAGATGATTTATGTGGTAGGTAACGAACAGAACTACCACTTCCAGGTATTGTCTATCCTGCTCGACAAGCTGGGCTTCGAATGGGGTAAAGACCTCGTACACTTCTCTTATGGTATGGTGGAACTGCCGGAAGGTAAGATGAAGAGCCGTGAAGGTACAGTAGTAGACGCCGACGACCTGATGGAGGCCATGATTGAAACAGCCAAGGAAACCAGCAACGAACTGGGTAAACTGGACGGACTGACTCAGAAAGAGGCAGACGACATCGCACGCATCGTAGGTCTGGGTGCCTTGAAATATTTCATCCTGAAAGTAGATGCCCGCAAGAACATGACCTTCAACCCGAAAGAGTCTATCGACTTCAACGGAAACACCGGTCCGTTCATCCAATATACATACGCACGTATCCAGTCTATTCTGCGCAAGGCAACAGAAGCCGGACTCAGCATCCCGGCTGTCATCCCAAGCGGTATTGAACTGAGTACGAAAGAAGAAGGTTTGATTCAAATGCTGGCCGACTTTACCAACGTAGTGAAACAGGCTGGAACAGATTACAACCCATCTATCCTGGCAAACTATGCTTACGACCTGGTAAAAGAATACAACCAGTTCTATCATGACTTCAGCATCCTGCGTGAAGAAAATGAAGCCCTGAAAATATTCCGTCTCGCTTTGAGCCAGAATGTAGGCAAAGTAGTCAAACTGGCTATGGGCTTGCTGGGTATCGAAGTACCTGAACGTATGTAATTACAATCTTGTATATCAGGTGGCTGGCAAAGGAGTGGACCACACTCCTTTTGCACAGCCACTTTCTTTTTAAAGACCATCTTATGGCTAAACAAAAATTCTACGTGGTCTGGAAAGGAGTGAATCCGGGTATCTATTCTTCATGGACCGACTGCCAACTGCAAATACAAGGCTATAAAGGGGCTATATATAAGTCTTTTGACTCACAGGAAGAGGCAGAACATGCCTTTGCGACTCCTGCTTATCAGTACATGAACCGCCACCGTGCATCGTCCTCAGAAAAAACCGAGGTACAACTCCCCGAGAACTTCAACTTGAACTGCCTGGCAGTAGATGCTGCCTGTAGCGGTAACCCCGGGCCCATGGAATATCGCGGAGTGTACCTGCTGACAGGACAGGAAATCTTCCATTTCGGACCGGTTTACGGAACCAACAATATCGGAGAATTCCTGGCCATCGTTCACGGACTGGCACTTCTTAAACAAAAGAACCTGAACATGCCCATCTATTCCGACAGCCGTAATGCCCTCTCCTGGGTGAAGCAAAAAAAATGCAAGACCAAACTGGAACGTACTGAAAAAACAGAAGCGCTCTTCCAGTTAATTGAACGGGCTGAAAAATGGCTGAAAGAAAATACTTATACCACTCCCCTGCTCAAGTGGGAGACTGACGTATGGGGAGAAGTCCCCGCTGACTTCGGACGTAAATAATCAAAAACTCAAACAGATGAAAAAGAGACTTACATATCTGGGATGCTTTTTCGCCAGCATACTGGGGTATTTCCTGCTTCAGAAACCTGTGTTCATGCTTTATAACGGTGCATGTGAGAAAGGAACCGCTTTCACAGACTACCTCCGGGTATTGTTCCATGGCTTTACGCTTGATGCTGCTACCACCGGCTACCTGACGGCTATTCCCTGGCTGGTTATTCTCTGTAGTATATGGTTCCGCCGTTTTCCTCTGAAGAAGATACTTATCGGCTACTACGTCTTAATCAGTCTGGCTACCACACTTATCTTCATTGGCGATATGGCCCTCTATCCGTTCTGGGGATTTAAACTGGACGCTTCCATCTTCCTCTATCTGGACTCACCAAAGAATGCCATGGCCAGCGTATCCTTGGGATTTATTCTGATACGACTGCTGTGCATCCTCATCTTATCAGCCTTAGTAACATGGGGGCTGTACAAAATTACCCCAGCCAATCTGCCACAAGTCCAGAAGCGCATTGCTGGTAGTCTGATAACCATTCTTTTAGGAGGTGTCATCTTCATCATCATACGAGGAGGTGTAACCGAATCCACCAGCAACGTAGGACAGGCCTATTTCTGCAATGATGAATTTCTGAATCATTCTGCCATTAACCCGGATTTCAGCCTACTATCCTCCATCAGTAAGACAACCGATTTTGCCCAGCAATTTAATTTCTTCGATGAAGAAAAACGGGCCGACTTATTTGAAGGATTGTATGCAGACACGGGAGAAAATGAAGTTTCATTACTCACTACCAACCGTCCCAATGTACTGATAATTCTCATGGAAGGTTTTGGAGGAGTATTCGTAGAATCATTAGGAGGAGTACCTGATGTCAGTCCGAATCTGGAGCGTCTGAGCAAGGAAGGAGTTTTCTTTACCAACTGCTACGCCAACAGTTTCCGCACCGACCGAGGCACAGTCTGTACCTTCAGCGGTTACCAGAGCTTCCCCACTGTTTCCGTCATGAAATCTCCGGCTAAAAGCCGTACCTTGCCTTCGATTGCCGAAAAACTGCGGGAACAAGGTTACGCCACGGATTTCCTGTATGGAGGTGACATCAACTTCACCAACATGAAAAGTTACTTACTGGGCAGTGGATACCAACAGTTAACAGCAGATGTAGATTTCAGTATGGAAGAACGAAAAAATCCATGGGGAGTAAACGATGATATTACTTTTGAGTACCTCTACCGTCAAATAAAAGAACGGAATACCAACCAGCCCTGGCATACAGCTTTCCTTACCCTGAGCAGCCATGAGCCGTTTGAAGTACCTTATCATCGTCTGAAAGAAAAGATTCCCAATGCCTTTGCCTTTACTGATGATTGCTTGGGGAAATTTATCGATAAGCTCAAGGCTCTTCCTCAATGGAAAAACCTGCTTGTCATCTGCCTGCCAGACCATGGTTTCTATTATCCGGAAGAAGGACTGGTGCACGACCCGCGTATTCATCATATTCCGATGCTGTGGTTAGGAGGCGCCATCAAGCAGCCTATGGTCATAGACAAACTGATGAACCAAAGTGATATGGCCGCTACCCTACTGGCACAATTGGGAATCAGCCATAAGGAATTCAACTTCAGCCGTAACGTGTTAGGAAAAGACTATAACTATCCGTTTGCTTACTACACCTATAACAACGGATTTGCTTTCCGCGACAGCACCGGCACGACACTGATAGATAACAATTCCGGCAAGGCATTAATAGAATCCCCAGCTCCGAACGAACGACGCACAGAACTGGGGAAAACGATTCTACAATCTTCTTATGACGATTTGGGAGCGCGATAAATTTTTACTCCACAAACATCACTTTCGATGCATCACGCGGTTTAGCAGCCGGTGATTCATCTGGATATCCGAAGGCTATGCAATACAACAATTCATAGCCTTCAGGTATATTCAGGCGCTTCAGATAGTCTGCTGCCTGAGGCTCCGTCTTCATAAAGCGTATGGGGCTTCCCAAACAGCAGGAACCGATACCCATTGACCAGGCCGAAAGAATCATATTTTCTCCCAACAGTCCACAGTCTATCTGCGACATATCATACGAAGTATCGTTGGCAATAAATACTACCGTAGGTGCATTGCGGAACATATTCTTGAATCCCGGATCTTCTGCCACTTTGGGATTCACTTTCTTATACACTTCTGTAATACCATTGATAAACTCCGGATTGTCCACCACGCGTACTGCCCATGACTGTTTATTCTGTCCGTTGGGTGCATGAATACCACAGTCCAGAATCATCTGCATTGTATCACGGTTTACCGGCTGCGGCAGATATTTTCGCACACTCCGTCGTGTCATGATAGTTTCAATCACCTGATTCTTAGCCGAAGACTTATCAACCGCAGGGGTCTGTTCCGTCTGCGTCTGTCCACCACAGCTGGAGAGGCACAATAACCCTGCTCCTAACATTGAATAAATTACTTTTTTCATAAACTCTTATTTTCACCTAGTTATTTCACCCTTAATTCGGCAAATCCCATCGGTTCGCCCGCACGAATCATACGCGTAGCCTTCAACTCTATATAACGGGCTTTTACCGGAGTAAAGAATACCGACTGCATCACCGGATTATTCTGTATATTTGAGAACTCACCCGCTTTTACCAACTGATTCACTGCCTCCTTGCTTGTGCCAACCCGTATCTCATAATTGGCAATCAAACCCTTGTTAGGTTCACCCTGATCAGGCAAGAAATGAAGAGAAGAAACCATACGTTCCTCCTGCAAATCAATCAACAAACGGTCACCTTCTACAAAACAAGTGGTCTGTGATTGCTTGTCAGAAGCCTTTGCTGACTCTTCAGCTTTTACATCCGGCAAAAGGTAAGGTACTGATTCAATGTCTTCCACCTTCTCTACAAAGGAATCGGATACATTACCTGCATCATACACTCCTACGTTACTCAAACAAAGCGGACCACGTGCATCCGTAATCCGAATACGCATACCTTTTGTTTCCACCGTTTCAAAACGTAACAGACGTTTGTATCCAATGGTAGTCGTTTCTTCATTCAGTTTCACCGGAAGCCATGTATCTTTATCAAGATATTCCACCACAAATGCCTTTACACGCTGTCCCAACGGAATATATTCCTGAAGCATCATACGGTTCATCCGAGTAGGCGTATCAAACGAGAACTCGATATCAGCTGTAGTTACCCCGTCTTCCGTAGCCCAGTAAGTATCAAAATTATCATCGGTCAAGGCAGATGCCACAAAATCTCCTCCACGTTCATTTGAAACCTTGGGAGTCATTCCTGCCACCAGATTCGTCTTCAACTGCTGCTGAATCATCTCATGGAAACGAACCGCATTGGCAGAATCTACCGGATGAATCAGTCCTCTCCGGTCTACCGGGAAGTTCAACAACAAAGTGGCATTATGCCCCACACTGCGGTAATACAAATCCACCAGCTGATCCGGACTTTTTACCCTGTCATCTTCCTCCGGATGATAGAACCATCCCGGACGGATAGACACATCACACTCTGCAGGCACCCACTGATTTCCATCCGGATGTCCATACTGCAATTCATAGCTCTTATCATATCCCGGATGCACCTCTCCCTTTCGCAGGAATGACCAGTTGGTAGCCCCGGCAAAACCTTTCTCATTACCTACCCAACGGCAACCAGGTCCTCCATCTGAGAAAATGATGGCCTGAGGCTGAATACTATCCAGCATTTCATAAATACGAGGATAATTATAATAGTTCTTGCGATCGATGGTACGTATGTCCTTGGCACCGCCATACCATCCGTCACCACCATTCGCTCCGTCAAACCATACTTCAAATACCGGTCCATAGTTTGTCAGCAGGTCATGTAACTGTGCATAAAAGTAAGGCAAATACTCAGGTGTACCATAATTAGCCTGATGGCGATCCCATGGCGAAAGATAAACGGCAAACTTAAGACCATATTTCTTACAAGCCTCCGACAATTCTTTCACCACATTTCCCTGTCCGTTTTTCCACGGAGAGTTTTTCACACTATAGTCTGTACCTTCAAACGGCCACAAACAGAATCCGTCATGATGTTTGGCAGTAAGAATCACTCCTTTCATACCAGCTTTCACCAGCGTCTGTGCCCATTGCTCACAATCCAGATTCGTCGGATTAAACGTTTTCGGATCCGTATCTCCATATCCCCATTCCCGGTCATTAAACGTGTTCAAACCGAAATGGATAAAAGCATACGTTTCCATCTGCTGCCATTCCACCTGCTTGGGTTCAGGTACAGGAAGAATCGGTTCAGGCGGAAGCACCTTGCCGGATGTACACGACAAGCAACAAGCTACAACTGGAATAGATAGAAGATGAATAGACTTTTTCATAATTAATTAGATTTACGAATTAAAACTACGACCAAAGATACAAAAAAAGCGGCTTCCCGAAGGAAACCGCTTTCATATTTAAGATTTTGTAAGTCTGAATTACAATTTCGGACCAGCAGCAACCAAAGCCTTACCAGCTTCGTTACCTGTAAACTTAGCGAAGTTCTTGATGAAACGTCCAGCCAAGTCTTCAGCTTTCTTAGTCCATTCAGCAGCATCAGCGTAAGTGTCACGCGGATCCAAGATTTTCGGATCAACACCCGGCAATTCTGTCGGAACAACGAAATCGAAGTAAGGAATAGTCTTAGTAGGAGCTTTTTCGATAGAACCATCCAAGATAGCGTCGATGATACCACGAGTATCACGGATAGAAATACGTTTGCCAGTTCCGTTCCAACCAGTGTTAACCAAGTATGCTTTTGCACCAGTCATTTCCATCTTCTTAACCAGTTCTTCTGCATATTTAGTAGGATGCAAGCTCAAGAAAGCAGCACCGAAGCAAGCAGAGAATGTCGGAGTCGGTTCAGTGATACCACGTTCTGTACCAGCCAACTTAGCAGTAAATCCAGACAAGAAGTAGTACTGAGCCTGTGCAGGATTCAAGATAGATACTGGAGGCAATACACCGAATGCATCAGCTGACAAGAAGATAACTTGTTTAGCGTGAGGACCCTTAGAGATAGGTTTCACGATGTTTTCGATATGGTGGATAGGATAAGAAACACGAGTGTTTTCAGTTACGCTCTTATCAGCGAAGTCAATCTTACCGTTAGCGTCTACTGTTACGTTTTCCAACAGAGCGTCACGTTTGATTGCGTTGTAGATATCTGGTTCAGATTCTTTATCCAGGTTGATAACCTTAGCGTAGCAACCACCTTCGTAGTTGAATACACCTTCGTTATCCCATCCGTGTTCGTCATCACCAATCAACTTACGTTTCGGGTCTGTAGACAAAGTAGTCTTACCAGTACCAGACAAACCGAAGAAGATAGCTGATTCAGTTTCTTCCATGTTAGTGTTAGCAGAACAGTGCATAGAAGCGATACCACGCAACGGGTTGAAGTAGTTCATCATAGAGAACATACCTTTCTTCATTTCACCACCGTACCAAGTGTTCAGGATAACCTGTTCTTTAGTAGTCAAGTTGAACACAACTGCAGTTTCTGAGTTCAGACCCAGTTCTTTGTAGTTTTCAACTTTAGCCTTAGAAGCGTTGTAAACAACGAAATCAGGTTCGAAGTTTTCCAACTGTTCTTTAGACGGACGGATGAACATGTTAGTTACGAAGTGAGCCTGCCATGCAACTTCCATGATGAAACGAACTTTCAAGCAAGTAGCTTCGTTAGCGCCGCAGAAACCATCAACAACATACAATTTCTTGTTTGACAATTCTTTAGCAGCCAATTCTTTCAATACATTCCAAGTTTCTGTAGTTACAGGCTTGTTGTCGTTTTTATATTCTTCTGAAGTCCACCATACAGTGTTTTCACTTGTAGCGTCTTTTACCAAGAATTTATCTTTAGGAGAACGACCAGTATAGATACCAGTCATTACGTTTACTGCACCCAGTTCAGTTACCTGACCTTTTTCGAAGCCTTCCAAACCAGCTTTTGTTTCTTCTGCAAACAATACATCGTAAGAAGGATTGTGTACGATTTCTACGGTTCCAGTGATACCGTACTTAGTAAGATCTAAATTTGCCATTGTTCAAATGATTAATTTGGTTATTATATCAAATGTTTATTGTCTAAATCTGTAAGCCTAATCCGCTTTTCTGCTCTTCAACATCTCCTTGTTTTAGGCGCTACAAAAGTAGTAGATATTTTTAATTCAAAGAAGTTATTACAGAAAAAAATCCGTAATCATTTAAAGATTTATACTTGTGTAACAAAATTGCCAAATCCACTTTACAAATCAATTTTATTTTGTTTCTTTGCAAACTGGGATCTAAATAATAAAACCCCTAAGAACCTGAAAATGTTTATGAAAATAATCAACTTTAACCAAAGCAACAGCCTTTTCAACCAGTTCCTTTCTGAAATCCGTGATGTGCATATACAAGGTGACCGCATCCGCTTCCGCCGCAACATAGAGCGTGTAGGCGAAATCATGGCATACGAAATCAGCCGGACGCTTCCTTACCATCCGGTATCCGTACAAACCCCATTGGCTACAGCCGTAGAGAATGTACCTTCCGAGCAACCTGTGGTAGCCACCATCCTGCGTGCAGGACTTCCGCTTCATCAGGGCTTCATCAACTATTTTGACCATGCGGAAAATGCCTTCGTATCGGCCTATCGTAAATACATCAACGAAGATAACTTCGACATTCACATTGAATACATCGCTTCTCCACGACTGGACGGAAAGATTCTGATTCTGACCGACCCGATGCTGGCTACCGGCAGTTCCATGGAACTGGCATACGAAGCCTTGCTTACCAAGGGAGAACCATCTCATATACACATTGCTTCAGTCATTGCCAGTCGTCAGGCCATCGAGCATATCAAAAAGGTGTTCCCTACTGAAAAAACCACCGTATGGTGCGGCGCCATCGACCCGGAACTGAATGCCCATTCCTATATCGTGCCGGGACTGGGAGATGCAGGCGATTTGTGTTATGGAGAAAAAGAATAAAGACAAAAAAGGAGCCAGACGAAAAAATCACTGGCTCCTTTTCTTTTTATCATGTCAGATTTATTTAATCTCCCACGTATCATTCGTTTCCAGCAATTCGGCAAACGTGTGATACTTTTTCTTGGCTGAAACCTCTTCAATCTGGGCTTCTACTGCCTCATCGTATGTCGGTGCATCCACATCACGAATCACACCCAAGGCTATCGGGAAATCCGGGCCTTCCATCAGCGCAAGTTTCAACTGAAGGGTGTGATCTTCACAATGGGCATCGTGCACTAAGATGTCTTTTTCCGTGATACCGTTCTCACCCAGTTTCACCACTTTCAGCCCGAAGCCTTCCTGCATCAGACCGAATTCTTTGTTCGGACCAAAGAGCATAGGCTTACCGTGCTCCAGATAAATCGCATTGCGTTCACGATCTTCCTTCTTGGCTACGGCATTATGCGTACCGTCATTGAAGATGACACAGTTCTGCAATACTTCCACTACCGACGTACCTTTATGACGGGCAGCTGCTTTCAGCACTTCCACAGAGGGGCCGCCATCTACTGCCGCACAACGGGCAAAGAAACGGCCGCGAGCTCCGAAACACAAATCTGCCGGACGGAAAGGATCTTCCACCGTACCGTAGGGAGAAGATTTACTTACAAACCCACGGGCTGAAGTCGGAGAATACTGTCCCTTGGTCAATCCGTAAATACGGTTATTCAACAGGATGATGTTAATATCTACATTACGACGGATAGCATGGATAAAATGGTTACCACCGATGGCCAGGCCGTCACCGTCACCGGAAATCTGCCAGATAGTAAGATTCGGATTAGCCACCTTGGCTCCCGTAGCAATGGCAGCCGCACGTCCGTGAATGGTGTGCATGCCATACGTATTCATGTAATAAGGCAAACGCGAAGAACATCCGATACCGGAAATCACCGCAATTTCATGGGGAGGTACTCCCAGTTCGGCCAAAGCCTTGTGAAAAGAATTCAGGAAAGCGTGGTCGCCGCAGCCCGGACACCAGCGAGGCTGTCCGGATTTGTAATCTGCTGCCGTATATTTTGTTTCACTCATTGTTATTCCTCCAGAATATTTATTGATGAATCATTAAAAAAGTTGACTGAAAGCCTCTACCAGCTCTTTCACTACGAACGGCTGGCCTTTTACCTGATTGAACTGATGCAGGTGAATACCTTCCACTTTCATGCGGAGATAACCTGCCAGCTGTCCCATATTTTGTTCGGCCACCACGATGGTCTTGTATTTCCGCAATACTTCGGCTGTATTTTTCGGCAACGGATTGATAACACGGAAATGTGCCAGTGCTGCTTTCTTTCCCATGGCGTTCAACTGATCCATGGCAGAATGCAAGTGCCCGTAAGTACCTCCAAAGCCTGCAATCAGCAAATCGGCATCCGGATTGCCTTCCACCGTAAGCGGCGGCAATGAATCGGCAATTTTTTCTACCTTTTCGGCACGCAACTTCGTCATCAGGAAGTGGTTTTCCGGTTCCGTAGAAATGGCTCCGGTTTCATTGCTCTTTTCCAATCCTCCGATACGGTGCATAAAGCCCGGAGTACCCGGTGTAGCCCAGTAACGCACACCCGTCTGCGGGTCACGCTGGAACGGTGTCCATGAATCAGCCATTTCCGGCTTCACGTAAGGCGGACAGATAGAAGGATAAGTATTCAAATCGGGCAGACGCCATGCGGCAGAACCATTGGCAATATAGGCATCGGTCAACAGAACGACCGGAGTCATGTGTTCCAGAGCAATCTTGCAGGCCAGATAAGCCGCATCAAAACAGTCGGTCGGTGAAGAAGCGGCTACCACAGGCATCGGGCTTTCTCCATTACGTCCGAAAAGTACCTGAAGCAAGTCGGTCTGTTCTGACTTGGTCGGCAGTCCGGTAGAAGGACCTCCACGCTGTACGTCTACAATTACCAGCGGAAGTTCCGTAATCACCGCCAGGTTCATGGCCTCACTCTTCAAACAGATACCCGGTCCGGAAGTGGTCGTTACAGCCAATGCGCCGGCAAACGAAGCTCCTACGGCAGAAGCACATCCGGCAATCTCATCTTCACACTGCACCGTTTTCACGCCCAACGATTTATGTTTGGCCAGTTCATGCAGAATATCCGTAGCCGGGGTAATCGGGTAAGAACCCAGATACAATTGCAGGCCTGCTTTCTCAGCAGCTGCCATCAGGCCGTATGCAGTAGCTTTGTTGCCGTTGATGTCCATGTATTTTCCCGGCTCTTTCTGTGCCTTGCTTGGCACGGTATAACTCATCGATACAGAAGCATGAGTATTCTCACCAAAGTGATAACCGTCGTAAAGCACCTTCACATTAGCTTCAGCAATTTCCGGTTTCTTGGCAAATTTCTCGCGTAGGATTTTTTCGCCCACCTTCACATCACGATGGAACAGCCAGCATACCAGCCCCAAAGCAAACATGTTCTTTGTTCGCAAGATAGACTTGTTGTCCAGCCCGCTATCCTTCAGGCTTTCCTTACACATAGTAGTGATAGCTGCCGACACGACTTCATTCTTAATACCCAATTCCGAAAAGGGATTTTCCAACGTAAACTTAGCCTTTTCCAGGTCACGTTTGGTAAACGAATCGGAGTCGATAATAATTACCGCCTGCGGTTTACAAAATTTATACTGTGTTTTCAAGGCTGCCGGATTCATGGCTACCAGCACATCGCACTTATCGCCCGGAGTATATACCTTTCCGGCACCAATATGCACCTGAAAGCCAGACACACCAGTCAATGAACCTTGCGGGGCGCGAATGTCCGCCGGGTAATCCGGGAATGTACTGATATCGTTTCCTTCGGTTGCCGAAATATTGGAGAACATATTTCCGGCCAGCTGCATTCCGTCACCGGAATCACCCGAGAAACGGACTACTACCTCGTCCAGTTCCTTGACAATCATTTCTTCTGCCATATCGTATTTATTTAAAGTTCACAAAATCAATTTTGGCAAAATTGGGGAAGTTCCGTAAAAAAACAAAATAAATCGGGAGATATTTTCTGCAACCTCTCAAAAAACGCAAGTGCATTTGATATAAAACGCAAGGGCGTTTCACTTCAAACGCAAGGACGTTTGATCTTAAACGCAAGTGCGTTTTGGATTGAACGCAAGTGCGTTTTTTCACACTCGTCAATACGCAGACCTTCACGATGGATTAAGATTGTATAACAAACTAAATATCAAACAATTATAAATCAACAATAAATTTTGCAGCAGACTATTGAATCAAGCCCTCAGCACCACCTTATTATATTATACTATAAAAATTCCTTCAAAAACTACCTAAAATAAATTTAAAATCAAATCTAAGAGCATAATCACCGCTCTGTAAAAAAGAAATTTACCCTCTTGTATTTTTGCTTTCTCAGGCAAAAAGAATAACTTTGTTTACTAATCTAAAAACGACTGACAATGAAAGAATTTCTTCGAAGCACCCTGGCCACCATTACGGGTGTACTGATTTGCGGGTTTATCTTTATCATCTTAGGTGTCACCATGCTGGCAGGATTTGTAGCTTCCTCTGAAAGCGAAACCATAGTCATGCCCAATTCTGTTTTTACGCTTGAGCTGAAAGGCACTGTTCAGGAACGCTATCAGCCCAGTCCAGTAGACCAGTTCTTTGAGGACCAGATTTCCACATACGGACTGGAAGATATTCTAAATTCTATCCAGAAAGCTAAAGAAGACGAACAGATTAAGGGTATCTACTTGCATACTGGAGCATTGACATGTTCTACAGCCTCTTTGCAGGCCATTCATCGTGCACTGGCTGATTTCAAGCAGAGTGGCAAATTCCTGATTGCCTATGCCGACATGTACACACAGGGCGGTTATTATCTGGCCAGCGTAGCTGACAAGGTAATTGTAAACCCTGTAGGAAGTCTCTCCTGGCACGGACTGGCCAGCGAAACTATGTTCCTGAAAGATTTTCTGGCCAAAATCGGAGTTAAAATGCAGATTTTCCGTGTGGGTACATACAAATCGGCTGTCGAACCGATGACCAATACCGAAATGAGTCCGGCCAACCGTGAACAAACACAGGCCTTTCTGGAATCTACCTGGAAGAGCATTGTGAGCGATGTAGCTGCTTCCAGAAATATTTCGGTCGATTCCCTAAACTTATTAGCTGACCAGAATATGGACTTACGCCCAGCCGAAGACTACGTGCGCTGCGGACTGGCCGACACTTTAATGTATAAGGATGAAGTGCTTAGCTACCTGAAATCCCTCGCCGGACTGACCGAAGAAGATAATCTTCAGACCCTGAGTCTGGACGAAATGACTCGTGTAAAATCAGTCACTCCGAAAAGCAAGACAAGAGACGTGGTAGCCGTTTATTATGCTTACGGAGAAATTGACAACGGCTCTTCATACGACGAAGGTATTAACTCCGAGAAAGTAGCGAAGGATTTACGCGATTTGCGTAAAGACAAGAACGTAAAAGCGGTCGTGCTTCGCGTGAACTCTCCGGGAGGAAGTGCCTATGGTTCGGAACAGATTTGGCGTGAAGTGACCTTGCTGAAAGCTGAAAAACCGGTCGTCGTATCCATGGGTGACTATGCAGCTTCCGGCGGTTACTACATTTCTTGCGCTGCCAACAAAATCGTAGCTGAACCGACTACTCTGACCGGTTCCATCGGCATCTTCGGTATGATGCCCGACGCTTCAGAATTACTGACCAATAAACTGGGACTTCATTTTGATGGAGTCAAGACACATAAAATGGCCGACATGGGCAGCATGAGCCGCCCGTTCAATGCGGAAGAATCGGCCCTAATGCAACAAATGGTGAACCAAGGATATGCCTTGTTTACCAAACGCTGTGCCGAAGGACGAAATATTCCGTTAGAGGAGCTCTGCAAGATTGCGGAAGGCCGCGTATGGACCGGAAGCATGGCTAAGGAGCTGAAACTGGTAGACGAACTGGGGGGACTGGATACTGCCATCCAGCTGGCTGCCGAACTGGGTAAAGTAAAAGACTATAAACTGAAAAGCTACCCGACTAAGCAGGATTTCCTGACAGAACTGCTGAATACCCGCGCTGACCGTTACATTCACAGCCAGTTGCAGGAAACATTCGGTGAATATTATCAAGGTTTTGAATGGTTGCGCCACGTGGAACAGTCTGACCGCCTGCAAGCCCGTTTGCCATTCAACATGCGTATCCAATAAGCAGGAGGCGCATTCATGAGCGGAAAATGCAAAATATATTGGGGGCTATGGCCCTTCAGTGTCCTCTTCGGCATCGGTGTGAGGGTGCGGAATCTCTTGTTCGATGTGGGATGGCTCCACGAAGAACGTTTTCCGTTACCTGTCATCTGCATCGGTAACCTGACTGTAGGCGGCACCGGGAAAACTCCTCACACGGAATACCTCATCCGGCTGTTGCAGAACTCGTTCCGGCTGGCCGTACTAAGCCGGGGCTACAAGCGGAAATCTAAAGGTTTCGTGCTGGCCTCTTCTACCTCCCGGATGGAAGACATCGGTGACGAGCCTTACCAGATGGCCCGCAAGTTTCCCGCCATTCACGTAGCCGTAGATGGAGACCGCTGCCGGGGTATCCGCCAGCTTACCTCTCCGCAAGGAGCACCCGATACGGAAGTCATCCTGCTGGACGATGCCTTTCAACACCGCTATGTACGACCGGGACTGCGCATTCTGCTGATGGATTACCATCGCCCTGTGGAATGTGACCAGCTTCTTCCTGCCGGACGCCTTCGGGAACCAGCCAGTGGAAAGAAAAGGGCCGATTTGCTCATCGTCACGAAATGTCCGCCTACCCTCAGCCTGGAGGAATGCGAACGTATCCGACAACGCATACAGCTACTTCCGCATCAGGAAGTGTTTTTCACTACCCTGGCCTACGGAAAGTTGTATCCCTTATTTATGGATGCTCCTACCCAACCCCTGGATGTGTTAAAAGATAAAGAAGTGCTGCTGGTCACCGGCATTGCCTCACCGGCACCACTAATGGAGGAAGTCGGCCGACACGCTGCTCGTATCACTCCGCTGCTCTTCGGCGACCATCACAATTTTGACGGTGCCGATATGCAACAGATTGCACAGCAGTTCCACAAGCTGCCGGAAACCCGCCGCCTCATCCTGACCACCGAGAAGGATGCTTCACGGCTTATCGGTCATCCGCAGCTCTGCGAAGAACTGAAACCCTATATTTACGTGCTCCCTATAGAAGTGGAGTTTCTGCACAAAGGAGAACTAGTATTTAACCCTAAAATCATTGAGTATGTTAGAAAAAATTCAAGAAACAGCTGCCTTTCTGAAGGCTAAAATGCACACTCACCCCGAAACAGCCATCATCCTGGGTACAGGATTGGGCAGTCTGGTGCACGAAATCACCGACAAGTATGAAATCAACTATTCGGAAATCCCGAATTTCCCGGTTTCAACCGTCGAAGGACACAGCGGGAAACTGATTTTCGGGAAACTGGGTAACAAGGATATCATGGCCATGCAGGGACGCTTTCATTTTTATGAAGGCTACTCCATGAAGGAAGTGACTTTCCCCGTACGCGTGATGCGTGAGCTGGGCATCAAGACCCTCTTCGTATCGAATGCTGCAGGAGGTACCAACCCCGACTTTGAAATCGGTGACCTGATGATTATTACTGACCACATCAATCTCTTCCCGGAACATCCGCTTCGTGGGAAGAATATCGAATACGGACCACGCTTCCCGGATATGAGTGAAGCTTACTCCAAAAAACTGATTGCAAAAGCCCTGGAAATTGCTCAGGAAAAAGGCATCAAGGTGCAACAAGGCGTGTACCTCGGTACGCAAGGTCCTACGTTCGAAACTCCGTCGGAATATAAGATGTTCCACATTTTAGGTGCTGATGCCGTAGGAATGTCTACCGTACCAGAAGTAATTGTAGCCAACCATTGCGGCATTAAGGTATTCGGCGTATCAGTCATCACCGACTTGGGCGTGGAAGGAAAGATTGTGGAAGTATCACACGCAGAAGTGCAGAAGGCTGCCGACGAAGCACAGCCTCGCATGACAACCATTATGAGAGAACTTATCAACAGAGCGTAAAAATACTATGCACGAAGGAAACAGAACAGAAATTTCAACGTTGGGTGAATTTGGGCTTATCAAGCACCTCACCCAAGATATTAAATTACAGAATCCGGAAACGAAATACGGTGTGGGCGACGATGCCGCCGTACTGGAATTTTCCGACAAGCAGGTACTGGTCACTACCGACCTACTGATGGAAGGTGTACACTTTGACCTGGTATATACCCCGCTGAAGCACCTGGGATACAAATCAGCCATGGTGAACTTCTCCGATATTTACGCCATGAACGGTACTCCGAAGCAGATTACCGTATCACTGGCTGTATCCAAACGCTTCTGCATCGAAGACCTGGAAGATTTCTACGACGGACTGAAACTGGCTTGTGCACAGCATCAGGTAGACCTTGTAGGAGGTGACACCACTTCTTCCGTTACAGGGCTGGCCATTTCCATCACCTGCATTGGAGAAGCCGATAAAGACAAGGTGGTATACCGCAACGGCGCCAAAGAAACTGACCTGATCTGCGTATCAGGTGATTTGGGAGCTGCTTACATGGGACTTCAGCTGATGGAACGGGAAAAAGCCGTGTTCCAGGGCGAAAAAGATGTACAGCCAGACTTTGCCGGCAAAGAATACTTGCTGGAACGCTTCTTGAAACCGGAAGCCCGCAAGGATATTGTAGAAACCCTGGCTAAAGCCGGCATCAAACCCACTGCCATGATGGACATCTCCGACGGATTGTCATCTGAGCTGATGCACATCTGCTCACAAAGCCATGCCGGTTGCCGCGTGTACGAAGAACGCATTCCGATTGACTATCAGACAGCCGTAATGGCCGAAGAATTCAACATGAACCTAAGCACTTGTGCACTGAACGGCGGCGAAGATTACGAACTGCTCTTCACGGTACCGTTGACCGCGCACGAAGTCGTTTCTCAGATGAAAGACGTGAAAGTCATCGGTCACATCACCAAACCCGAACTAGGATGCGCCCTTGTGACTCGTGACGGAAATGAACTTGAGTTGAAAGCACAAGGCTGGAATCCCTTGAAAGGATAAAGTTCTTTTATAAACTAAATTAAAACCTTCCTTTTTCAATCTCCGATTTTATTTCGGTCTGAAAAAGGAAGGTTTTTAAGGTTATTATCGGTACTTTTCCCACAAAAATGCCGTTTTTTGCACAAAAATCGTATTTTTTCTGCTGAAATGTTTGCAAGTTCCAAAAGTTTGCGTACCTTTGCAACCGCAATCGAGAAACATTGGTTGCAAACATAAAAATGCTGGTGCCATAGCTCAGTTGGTAGAGCAAAGGACTGAAAATCCTTGTGTCCCCGGTTCGATTCCTGGTGGCACCACTTTGAAGAAAAGCAAAAGACAGTAAAATCCTGATTTCTAAGCGAAATCGGGATTTTTTGTTTTCTCCCGACACGCAAAAAACGGCAAAATATTACCGTTTGAGGTGGAGCAAAAGGTGGAGATAAAAGGTGGAGCAAAAATCTCCACCGAATTAGAGTCTTTCTCACTGATTTGCAATATTTTGCGTATCAAGAAAACGTGGTCGGTTTCCTACTTTTGTCCAAACTAAAAACTGTAGGAAAAATGAAAAGAAGTTCATTCAATGTGCTTTTCTTCTTGAAGAAGACCAAGCTGCTGAAAAACGGAGAAGCATCCGTTTGTATGCGTATCACTGTAGATGGTACGCGAGTTGAAAACAACATCCGCAAAAGCATTGACCCGTCTCTCTGGAGTCAGGCTAAGGAATCCGCCAGAGGCAAAAGCCGCAAATCATGCGACCTGAATGCCTACATCGAAAATGCGAGAATCAAGTTACATCAGATCTTTTGTGAACTGGAAGAACAGAACCAACCTATAACGGCACGTCTGTTGCAGGAAATATTTTTCGGACAGGACAAAGAACCGGAAGCGGTACGCACGCTCATCGGTACCATGCAGGAGCACAATGACCAATGCCGTGCCCTGGTCGGTAAAGACTACGCCCTGATTACCGTTCGCCGTTATGAAAGCTGCAAGCGCTATCTTGCCGAACTTATCAGACAGAAATACGGAAAGGATGATCTGCCGCTGGCGGAAGTCAACGGTGAGCTGGTACGTGCCTTTGAATTTTATTTGAAGACTGAAAAGGAATGTCAGCAGAATACCGTTATCCGTTATATGAAATGTCTGAAGAAGATTACCAATCTGGCACTGGCCAATGAATGGATAGCCAAGGATCCGTTTATCGGTATCAAGTTCCACGAAAAAGAAGTAATCCGTGAATTTCTTACCATGGACGAACTGCTGACTATCTACCACAAGGAGTTTCCTTTGGAGCGAATCACCGTAGTCCGTGATGTTTTTATTTTTGCTGCCTTTACAAATGTTGCACTAAACAAAATTCAATTGTAAATCAAGGAATTATCATCAAACAAAAAGAGAATAGGTAATGGTTTAGAAACCATCGAGTTTCACCATTCTGCTTGTTTTCAATAAGTCAATCAAGTACTATGCAAAGATAATCAATTTATATTAATCAGGATAAAATATAGAGTTTTTTATGTTTCATAAATTGCATTCTACTTTATCGAATACATATTGTTCTTCCATTTTTATATTGAGATTGTTGTGAAAAACAGACCAATAACGAGATTCTTTTGCTATATTTGCAAAAAATATTTAGTATGAAGAAGTGTATAATATCTGGTGTAATAGGGGCAGCAATAATTGTATTAGTTATTATTGTTGTGAGTACCTTTATTAACCCAATAAATTATGCGCCAATATATTTGTTGAATCCAGAAAAAGCCGTGTCTTATGATGATTCAGTTTATATAGATAGCATTAAGTGTTTGCACATAGAGATGCTGAAAGATTTGGAATCAAAAGGACTATTGTTAAATCCAAGTGAATATACTTCACATATTGCAGACTACTACAATACTTTAATCGCATTCCTTTTGGGGTTATTTGTGATTTTTACTTTTGGCACAATATATTCTATTAAGTCTACTTCAAAAAAAGAGATTGATGACATAAAGACCGATATAGATAATCATAAGTTAAAAACTGATGAAATGTTAAAGAAGAACATTGTAGAATCTTTAAACGAGCTTATGAGAGATTCAATTTCTTTTAAAGACTCATGTATTAATGCTTTATATGGAAGAATTGAAGATGAAGTTTTGAAGCAAGAAGATAAAGATGCTATTGAAAATCGAATAATGAAAATAGAGGAAGATATAAAGCTACTATATAACGCATACGAAGAACTTGATGAAAAAAAATCGTCTGAACAAGAAATAGAATGATTATGGGAGTTAGAGGTAGTAGAAAAGGACTAAAAAAATCTGATAAATATCAGGAACCAGATTTATTAGTTAGCGTTAACGATGTATTAAAGAAAGCCGAAGAAGCTGGACTTTATACAGAAAATGCATTGCGTATAGAAGATTTAATATCAACCTTTGGTGATATAGAAATCCAATATAAAGCAATGGATGCTGCAAAATCTGGCTCATTAAGCTATAAAGATGGAAAGTGGATAATGTGCGTAAACAGTAACCATAATAAAAAGAGACAACGATTTACAATGGCACATGAATTAGGACATTATATGCTTCATAAGGGGAAGAATGTGGAATTTGTTGATACAACATTCTTTAGAAGTTCAGAAATGGATTCCATAGAATATAATGCAAACGAATTTGCCTCACGTTTATTAATGCCAGAAGATAGACTTCGGAAATTAGTAGACATAGATAAAATTAAAAATATAGGAATCTTAGCGGAAAAATTTCATGTTTCATCTGCTGCAATGAAATATAGAGTAATTTCACTTGGCTATAAAATAAAAGACAATGGATAGTAAATACTGGATTATAGTAAAAACAGGCGAAGCCGAAATACGAGCCTTAGAAAATATTCCGAAAGAAATATTATCTAAGACATTGCCTTTGATAGAAATAACAAGAGGACGTAAAATCACAAAAGACAAAACTGAAATGCATCCATTTGAAAAGCGTCTTTCTAAATTAAAAGAAATATACCGGGGGCAGACAGTAGCCATAGATGTGACTTCTGAAGAATCTTTATCTTCTCTAGAAGTTGATTATTTGTATGCGCCTGAATCTGGCTATAAGAATTGGATAGATTTTTTATTGCAGTTAAAAAACGAGAATATTTTTACAGAAATTATTCCTACTATCTTATTCAATTTTGATGATATTGATTTTGAGAGAAACATTGTGCAGCAAATACACAGTCTAAAATCTAATTTTAAAACAATATTATATCGAAGTAACATTGCTGATGAAAACTGTTATGAAGATATTGAGTTCATAGGAAAAGAGATAGATGATAATAACTTAAAAATTATTATTGACTGCGGCTACGTTCCTCAAGCCTCATATAAAAATGTATCAAATAAATGTATTGCGAGGATAAGCAATATAAAAAAAATGGTAGCATCTAAATATGAATACATAATAGCCTCAACCTCTTTTCCTAATAGTGTCAGTGATTTAGGCGATTCGGATTCTGATACGTTTAGTATTTCTGAGATTAATATGTATAATGAAATTCTAAGTACACATAATGATGTTATATATGCTGATTATGCTTCCATCAATCCTATTCGAAATGATACTATAAGAATGGCACGTGGATGGATACCTAGAATAGATGTTCCGTTGAAAGACACTATTTATTATTATAAGAAAAGAAGGCCTAAAGGTATTAGAGCTTATGCCTCAACATATACACAAGTTGCTAGACTGGTGCGTTCTGATTCTAGATTTCCTTACGATTTATCGGACAATTGGGGTATTATTCAAATCTTATCTTGCTCTGAAGGAGGAGCACCGTCAGCATCTCCCTCTTTTTGGATTTCTGTGAGAATGAATATCCACATAGTCCAACAAGTGCAAAGAATTTATTCAATTTGAAATGACGATGAAAGAATTTCTAAATCTTCTATATGTGTTTGTATTCCTCTATCTCTCATGAAAAGATTGAATTTATCCTTATATTTTTCTGTTAGATAAGTTAAAAGAATTTCTTGAATATAAGAAATTCTTTTTTTTGCGTATAGCAACCGAATTTCATCTGCATTATATTTTTGTATAGAATAATTCCCTATTTTACTCAAAAACCTTGCATTTATAGAGTATAATATTTCTATTTTATTTCTGTCATTTTGGATACGGGGTGAGCGAATTTTATGCAAAGAAAAATCTGCTCCGATAATATAAATACCTATATCAGAAGAAACAGTATTTAAGATTCTATCTTTATACTTCTCTGTGGTCACAATTAGCACATAATTGAAAACTTTTTTGTATTCTTCTATTTGCTCTTTAAGGCGATTTAAGTTATCATTGTTAGACTTTATTTCGATTGCAAATATTTTATTGTTTTTGAGTACAACTAAATCTACCAATTTACGTTTTATGCCATACATTAGTTCATTGCCTATGATTAATTCATAGTTCTTAGATAACATAAAATCAATAAACTTGCATTTTATATATTCTGCTGAATTTAATCCAAATAGTTTCATATTACTTTATTAGCCAACAAAGATAATACTTATTTTATGATTATATGCAGCTATAATATATTTTACTTGATGAATTTATTTCTATCATTATACAACCTTTATCATCTTCTCAATGAATTCGATTTCATCTTTGGCCAAATGATATTTTGCATAAAGCTGAAAATCAACCTCTGATACGTTTTTGCTCCATACAATATCACTTTTATTTGTAAAATCTTGAATAGGGACAAAAGCAAAGCATTCCTTAGTCACATTTACAGAAGTTATTCCTTGTCGAAGAAGAAAACGAGCAAATTTTGTCAGAAGGTACTTTTTATAATTCATAGCTTCTTCCAGTGTACTGAAAACAGCTGTATCAATGTAAGTTTCAGTATTAATTTCGGCTGGTGATAGAATTTGAGGCTCAGTTAATACCCGATACCCTTCACCCGGTTTAACACTCATTTCACCATTGCTTGGAACAAAACGACCAACAATTATCTTAAATTGGTCTATATATTCAACACCTTTAGATATGTCAGTTCGAAAAACTTTTGCCCATCCCTTGCTTGTAAGAATTTTCACATCTCCTTTATCACTTCCTCGAAAATATGTTCTAAATCCAAATGGATTTATTGAAAGAACAAGGCTATTAAGATATGATGTAGATTTTGACGTAATCTTTTCAAGGATAGAAACAGCCGCATTTGAACGAATAAGTGTTTCAAATTGATTTAAGTATCGGTTTACAGTAATATCTTTTAATGCATTATAATTTGTTATTTTGCAAGTACCGTTGTAATTTGCATCCCATAAGAATGTACAAAGTCCGCCTGCAATGTCAACTGTAGGAAACAGGTCTTTACTTAACTCGTAGTCATGTAGTTGGGAAAGGTGGGTGTCAGAAATCATATTAGAACGGAATTCATCCAAACCTCGTCCACCAGCATACCAACGTGCAGGCATAATCAGGCTTATATAATTGGGATGTATCCGTTTTGCGATATTCATGAAATATTGATATACGGGAATGGATCCTCTATCAGTACCTCCATCCATAACCTGATACGGCGGATTACCTACTATTGCGTTGAATTTCATATTGTCGTCATCATTAGCTTTCCAGAACGAGCGTCCCTTTGCCATCTTCTCGATGAAGTTCTGGGGTTTGTTCTTGATTTGGTTGATTAAATCCTCGAAATAACGAGTGTTTACTTTAGCCTTGCGGAAGCCCACCAACGTCCGCTTGGTAATGCTTTTCGCCATCGGTGTTTTGCAGACCACAAAGATGTTCTCCGCCACGACCTTATCCCACACCTCCTGCTGTTCTTCCAACGTGTCGGCAGAAATGGTGCTGTCTTTCAGCCGGGAACGGTAAATGCCGTAAGCCATATAAAGCGGATACAAACCCGATTTGGAATTGATTTCAAGGATACGGCTGTCAGGAGTGAACACTTCTTCCGTCACTTTGCCGTGGTCGATGAAGCGCGGCTCGTCAATGGTATGCTCATAATCCTTGTCAAAGAAACAGTAGCCTCCCAAACAGTCGCCGAGGTGCATGTTCACCACACGCCACGGAGTAAGCACCGTTTCCTTGTCGGGATTGCGGAACGTACTGAAGATGTCCGTGATGCGCCCGATGCGTTCTTCTACACTCAGTTTGTCAGCGGCTTTCGCCATCGCACGGATGCGCTTGCCTGCGGCACGGAAGATGTCCGGGTCGTAGTATTTCTTGAAGGCGTTGAACTTCTGCTTGCTCACCCCTTTGGGCATGAACTCCTCCCATGAGCGCGGGTCTATCTTCTCGGCGAAGTTGTCAATGGTGATTTCATCGTCCTCGTCGTCAAGCTCCGCACCGTAGATGAGCAGGGGCATACGGATGGAGATGCCGCGGAGGATGGAGATTGCCGCCTCGCGGTTCTTCGTTTTCTTTTTCAGTTCCTCCAGCCTGCGTTTTTCCTCCTCGGTCAGTTCCTTCTTGGGCTTTTTCTCCAGCTTCTCCTTTTCCTCGTATTCCTCGTTATTCAGCCCTTGGTTGTTGATGTCCACCTGATTGGTCTTGGGCATAGCCTTGGTCTGACCGATGATTTTCTTCAGGTCGTCGAACTCCTGCAATTCCAAATCATCCAGTTTCAGCAGCTCGTCATTGTACAGGCTGTTGTCCTCGAATCCGTTGCGCACCACGCGTTCCACATAGACCTTCTTCAACTGCTCCAGCATACGCGGCACGTCAAACTTGTCCATGCGCGAGCCTTCAATGGAAATGACCGGGCAGAAGTTGAGGAAGTCGCCCATCGTCTTGCGGTCGTCCTGCGAGGTCTTGCCTGCCTTGGCGGAAATCTTCGCGGTCTCGGCAAGCACTTTCAGCGTGCGGTCGGGTGCAAAATCGAACACGTAGCATTGTTCCTTCACCCGCCCGTTGATGGTGGCTGGTGTCTGCACGCGAAAGATGGTCTGCATGTAACTGGATGCCGCCGTATTGTACGAACCGGAAAGCATGAACACGGCAGTCCATGCCGGAACGCTCACGCCCGTGGTCAGACGTCCGCAGGATAGAGTGATGGTGCGCGTCTGGTCCGGGTCTTTTCCGATAGCCTCATTTACCATCTCAAGCGCACCACGGTTTTCTTCGTCCTCGTCTCCGTCACCCGACACGTTTACGATGTGGAAATGCTGGAACACGGGATGCCGCTGCAACAATGCACTCAACGCCTTTGCCTCCTTCACGCCCGGCACCATCCACAGCGTATGGCGGAAAACATTGCGGTATTCCTCGCTGGCGAAAGGATAACAACTTTCCTTGTCCTCCTTGGTAAGCAGGTTGAGGAAAGCGGAAACGTCACGTTCATGGATAAAGATGCCGTCCTTGTCCACCCGGAAGAACTCGCGGAAATTGAAAGCCACGTCCTCATCAACAAACTCTTTCAGCAAACGTCCGAGGTCATAGGTATAGATGTTCATGGCTGGCAGTGCCGCATATGGGTTGGGGTCGCCAAAGTGAGTCTTGTCCCATTCGCATTTGGCACGCTGCTCCATCACATAGTCCCATGTGTAAATCTCATTCTCCTTGAAATCGTCCAATAGGTTGAACGGTGTTCCTGACAGGCGCAGGACTTTTGTATCCTCCTTGACCAGTTCCGACATCACCGCTTTGCCGAGTTCGGTCTGCGTGCCCTCGTGCGCCTCGTCCACGATAAGCAAGTTCCAAGGCGTGGCGAACACCTCATCATTCTTGTTGAAGTTACCGCCGACAAGTTCAGAGCCGCGCAAGTCCTGCATGGAGGCGAAATAGACATAGTGCAATCCCTCAACCTTAGCCCTGCGTTCAAGGTTTTCGTGGCTTTCTCCGTTGTTCTTCGAGCCGTATGCGAAGTCGGTGCGGTCGTAGAATATCTTGCCGAAGTCCTCGAACCATCCGCAGTCCACCACAGGACGGTGGGTCAGGATGAGCGTCCGCCTGAAATCCATGTTCTTGACCACTTGCAAGGCGGAAAGGGTTTTGCCGAAACGCATCTTGGCGTTCCAGAGCATCTGGTTGCCTTTCCTGAACTGCCTTTCCGTCTTCTCAATGGCTTCCCTCTGTTCGGGCCGGAACACAATGGGGCTGCGCCCGTTTGTTACCTCTCCCGGAAAAAGGGATTCCTTGCCCTCCTTGACGGCTGCAATGGCACGCTTTACGACATCAAGGCTGGTCATGAACCATTCGTTAGCCTTGTTCTCCTTGTCAAACACCTTTCTCTTCACGCCGGAACGTTCCAGCACGGCATGCACCTCCTTGTCGTTGAACGAGCGCAAGCCGCC